>OGQZ01000790.1_pt1 | contig 26203 bp, 17 predicted proteins | sample 1553321 | NCBI WGS metagenome assembly OGQZ01 (sample SAMEA2579958, study PRJEB22360) | human gut metagenome | reverse complement strand
TACACCAAATAACTGCTCCGCAGTTTATCAGGACTTGTTTGTACTCCTCCTGATATAAGCAAGTCCCCACTCATTACTTATTGCTTATTGCTTTTCGCAATCCCGCGGAGAGGGCTTCCTTGATTCGGTCATTTTCTCTCAACTATAGTATTTCTGGAATTACTATAATATCATGTTCGTGTCTGCAGCCATAAAAATCATCTTTCTGTATTAGACATTTTTCGTATTTATGTCCATTAATATACATTCAGTAAATATTTAATGGTTGTATCTATGTTTTGTGTTTAGTATAATACATCACGTAAAGAAAATCAACACTTTGTTTGATAATGGATTTGAGAGCTATTAATAGAATTTAGTATGTTTAATAGATTTTGAAGCCATTACTGGAATAAAGTTTGATTAAGCAACTAAGCTTTATATAAAACTAAATAAAGAAAGGGATAGGTAAAATGATCAAAGACGAATGGAAAAGCCTACTTCGTAACAAGCTCATGCTTATCGTTGTAATCGCTATCATCGTTATCCCGATCATCTATGCAGGCCTGTTTCTGAAATCCATGTGGGATCCTTACGGAAGCGTGGATAACCTGCCGGTGGCCGTGGTAAACGAAGACAAACCAGTTGAGTATAATGGCAAGACGCTAAGTATAGGTAAGGATATGGCGGATGAGCTAAAAGACAACGACTCAATGGCATTCAACATTGTAGACAGTAAAACAGCAGAGGACGGTCTGGCAAACGGAACCTACTACATGGTTATCACAATTCCGGAAGACTTCTCCGCAAATGCAGCTACTGTAATGGATGATAACCCCAAGCAGATGGAGCTGACATATCAGACCAATCCGGGAACCAACTACATCGCTTCCAAGCTCAGTGAAACAGCAATGCTGAAGCTTCGCGACAACATCGCCTCCCAGGTTACAGAAACCTATACAGAAACCGTTTTTGATTCTATCTCAGAAGCAGGTGACGGAATGCAGGAAGCTGCTGACGGATCCGGAAAACTTGAAGACGGACTGACTACAGCTGCTGATGGTAACAAAACCATTACCAAGAACCTGAAAAAACTTTCCACAAGTACTCTTACATTCGTAAGCGGTGCTGACAGTCTCACAGAGGGACTTAAGACATACACCGATGGTGTAGCTCAGGTTAACGACGGAGCCAAGAGTCTGGATGATGGAGCAAAACAGCTTGACAGTGGTGTCGCTACTCTCACCAACAAGGTACCGGAGCTTACAACCGGTGTTGACACTCTGGATAAAGGTGTGAAACAGTACACCGCAGGTGTTGATCAGTTGAATGAAAACTCCGATGCACTGAAAAGCGGTGCAAGCAGCCTGGAATCCGGTGCCAAAGCTTTAAGCGAAGGTATCAATACTCTTTCCAGTGGTGCTACAAAGTATGTCAGCGGTGCAGATACTCTGGCTGATGGAACAACCGCTTATGTAAAGGGTGCACAGGAACTGGCAGACGGCGCTAAACAGCTCTCCGCTCTGGAAAGCCTTGGAGATGTTTCTGATGGTATCGCTCAGTTAAATACCGGCGTTACAAAAGGAACTAAAGATTCTCAGTCTCTGGTATCCGGAACTGCAGCTCTGGAAGCAGGAACCAAAAAACTTAACGACACTGTTTCTGCTCTGAAGGGAAGCACTACTGAAGAATCCTTCAAACAGCTTTCCAGTGGCCTTACAAAGGCTCAGAAAGGTATGGAATCTGCTTCCGCCGGTATGACTAAGGCTCAAACTGGTATGGAATCCGCTTCCGCAGCCATGACTCAGGGTGCGTCAGCTGTTACCGGTCAGATCGTACCTGGTCTTAACAGTGCAGCAAGTGCTCTTACTGATGCAAGTACAATGCTTTCTTCCAAAGCAGAGGGTCTTGGTACTGCATTTGGTGGAATGAAAGCTCAGATCAGTGCAGTAAGCTCCGCAATGGATACATACGGACAGACAACAACTTCAACACTTAATGACGCAAACGGAAGAATTGATGCCGCACAGCAGGCTATGAACTCTGCTGTTGCAGAACTTCAGGCAATTCAGAGCGCACAGGATGAAGATGGAAAAATTTCCGCTGAAAGCCTCAGCAATGTGATCAATACTCTGTCCGGTGCTGCCGGAAGCGCTTCTCAGGTAGATACTTCCTTTGCAGCCGGATATTCTGATCAGGTTTCCCAGTTGGGCGTTGTAAATGGTGAAATTGATGCAGTTCAGGGAGAACTTGGAGATGCACTTTCACAGCTGAACAGCAAAACTGAGGATATTAAGAGCAGTGTACAGACTCTGACAGGTGCTGCAGCAACTTTGAACCAGCTTGCAGACGGACTGACAAGTGGTGCTACAGAAATGAGCAATGGTGCAGCAGAAATGGGCAGCGGTGCTACAGAAATGGGCACAGCCGCTACTACAATGGGCGCAGTTGCAGGTCAGCTTCCTACAGATATGATCTCTCAGCTTTCCGCTGTTACACAGCAGCTGTACGCGGGTGCAACAGCTGTAAATACCGGAACAAAAACTGTTTCCGCCGGACTTCAGAAACTGGAGACTGGTACCGCAGCTTTCCCGAAAGCAGCCGCCGGAATCAAAGCTCTGAACGATGGATTTGATAAATTAACCGCAAACAACAAGAAACTTACTGATGGCGCAACAAGTCTGAAAAAAGCAGGAAAACAGATCACAAGCGCACTTCCGCAGGTGAAATCCGGTGCAGGTCAGCTTGCCGATGGTTCTGAAACACTGACTACAGGAATTAAGACATACACAGATGGCGTCGCTAAACTGGCCGCTAACAGTTCTGCTCTTACAAGCGGTACCAGTCAGCTTTCCACTGGAGCTAAAACTCTTTCCAGCGGTGCTACTACTCTTGCAAACGGAACTAAGACATTAGCAAACGGTACCTCAACTCTTCTCAGTGGTACCAAGAAACTTGTAAGTAACAACAGCACTCTGAACAATGGTGCGAAACAGCTTGCAGATGGTGCTGCTCAGATCCAGAGTGGTTCCTCTCAGCTGTATGATGGTTCCAAGAAACTTGGAAGTGGTATGAAAGAACTGAAAGATGGTTCCAAGACATTAACCACAAGCCTCAGTGATGGAGCTAAAACAGTTAAAGATAACTCAGCAAGTGATGAAACAATTAAAATGTACGCAACACCTGTTGTGAGCGATGAAACAAAACTTACCGATGTTCCGAATAACGGACACGCAATGGCACCTTATATGATGTCTGTAGGCCTCTGGGTTGGTGCACTGGCATTCTGCCTGATGTATCCTCTGGCTCAGTATAAAGGCAAACTGAAATCCGGTTTTGCATGGTGGGCAAGCAAAGCTTCCGTACTTTATCCGGTAGCAATGCTTCAGGCAATCTGTCTGATCCTTCTGTTACATGCATTTAACGGATTCACCCCTGCTGAGATGGGCAAGACAGTTCTCTTTGCCTGCCTCGCAGCAATGACCTTTACATCCATGATGTACTTCTTCAACATTACACTTGGTAAAGTAGGAAGTTTCCTGATGCTGGTATTCATGGTCGTTCAGCTTGCAGGATCTGCCGGTACTTATCCGGTCGAGATTTCTCCTGCATTTGTTGCAAAGATTCACGCATACCTGCCATTCACCTACACAGTTGATGCATTCCGTGCAACGATCAGTGGTGGCAGAAGCATTACTACTTCTGTAATTGTACTGGCTGTACTGTTTGTGATCTTCACGATTCTGACAATCCTTCAGTTCAATCACATGGCCAAGAGAAAGAAAGAAGAAAAAATCGTTCTCTTCGACTGGCTGGAAGAAAGAGGTCTTGCTTAACTAATATGTAACTGACAGAAGCTCCCCCGAACCTTCTGTTGGATATAAAAAAAATAAAACCTGTACGGTGGACTGAAAAACCACTGTACAGGTTTTTTTATTATAGAAAGCCCCGGAACTCCTGATCCATGGAATTCCGGGGCTTAGTTTTATTTTTTACTTTTCCGCCTCAGCCGTTGGTGTTGCTGTGGCTTTTGTTTTTGATTCACTGTTTATCAGTGTCTCATATGCATTAAACATTTCTTTTACCGTCATTTTGTTTACGAGAAATACTTTGTTTCCAACGACAGCTGCGTAATAGTTTGTGTCATATGTGTAGAAGGTAACGGTTGTCTGGTTCTTATCAGAGTCTGTGAATACAGCAGTCATCTCCGGGTCTGAAGCCGGTGTATAAGCGTCCGTCAGTCTCTTCTGGCCTGCCATATTTATCAGCTTGTTATAGAAAGTGGTAAAGGTTGTACTTTCTATCTCCTTACCATCCAGCTGATAAGTCGTTGTCTCTTTGTCATTGCCGTCATCATCTTTGGATGTTTCACGTGAAACATTTACAGTATTTGTTGCGCCGCCGTAAGTAACCTGAAGCTGATCCAGATTTTTTACAGACAGATAATTGACGATCAGTGACCAGAGATCTGATGGTGCTTTGTCAATAACTGCGCTCAGAGTATCCGCGGACATTGTATAAATATGTTTGTTATCCACAGTTACATATCGACTGCCATCACTTGCTTCATCGCCAACGTAGATAACAAGTTGTTTATCTACTGTTGTTGTCTTGGTATCCTCTGAAGAACTGCTGTCATCAGAAGCATCCGTGCTGTCAGAACTATCTGTCGAACTGTTTTCTGCTGAAGCTTTATCATCAGTACTGTCGACACTCTCAGAATCACTCTCAGAGTCTGTAGAATCCTTTTCTGAAGAATCTGTACTGTCTGAGCTGTCATCCTTCACCTCTTCCTGATAATCCACTGTAATCGTCGCATACGGCTTATCAAGGCCATACTGTGAAAGATCCTCTGCATTATAATTTACAAACTGATCATATGCAAAATTTCCAAGTCCGGAGGTTACATTTCCTGCTGCTGTAGTATCCGCAGTTTCTTTATCACTGCTTCCATCGCTGGAAACATCCCAGGTAGCTCCATCAGAATTTTCTTCCAGAACATAGGAATCTTTATCCTCGCTTACCTGGACTTTCTTTACTGTGGAAGAATCAATTGTCGGGAAATCTTCTCCCTGTGCATAATCGTAAAGAGATTTCATAAACGGAGTGACCGTATCTGCCGCTACTACATACACAGTACTGTCATCATCATCTTTGGAAATGTAATACTGATTCGTGGAAGTATTCTCATCTCCGATATTAAACTTGGTTGTGCCATCACTGGTATCAACGGTCACCGTATTGGACGGGGAATCCAGTCCATATTCGGTAAGATCGTCTACTTTTTTCAGAACCCTGTCAGCTTCCACCTTTTCGATGGCGGAAGCTGCAGAATCCAGAGTTGTCTGATTTACAGGGAAAGCAGTCTCATCTTTTTTCACCCAGGAATCATCTTTTTTCTCAAAGGTAGTTTCCTTCTTGTCTACGATAAATTCCAGAGATTTGATGTCATCCGTTTTCACGGAAAACACTTCTGTTTTGCTTTCCTCCTCACTGCTGCTCTCTGTCTTTTCCTCTTTGGATACGTAGGTATTCAGTCCCACATACGTACCACCTAGAACTGCCAGAACAACAACAGCTGAAACAAGTTTGGTTGATTTTTTCATTATGCTTTTCTCCTCTTAAGCCAGATTAAAAATCCTGCAACAAGGAACACTCCCGGGATCAGACCAATAGTACAGATCTTCCAGAAGGCTGCATCATAATCCGTTACGGTCAGGCTTGTAGACTCAAGGCTCTTGGATGGGATGGAAACGGAATTGCTGTCATCTGTGCTGGTCATCCAGTTTAAGGACTCCAGAAGAAGTTTTTCATTTCCGCCGGATACCATCTGGTTTACCTGACTCTCCATCAGATTTGCTGTGGAGTAGTAAACGATCTGTGTTTCCTTGTCATCATCCAGTTTCTCAGTAATGGCAACACCAAGATCAAACGGTCCGTCTACATCTCCGTCTTCTTTCTCGATATTGCTGCTCTGCATGTTTGTCTTAGAGTAAGCCTGGTCAGAAGTTGTCAGGATACTGTCAATCGTTACGGTATCTCTTACGTCATCTGTTTTCTGAATACCCTGTGCATATGGAGCCAGTACATAAGAGCCTGCGGAAGCGGTCTCAGAGCTTGCATCTGTGCTGTTAACAGTCGGTACCAGATAATACGGCATCTGCATTCCATAATGCTGGCTGTCGCCCTCAAATACGATTCCTGCTGCACGTTTTACGCCATAATTTTCAAGGACAGCATCGAAGTTCGGCAGATCATCCTGTGTATAATCAGAGAAGATCATGGCCTTTCCGCCTGCCTCCAGATAATCCAGGATCTCTGTTTTTTCTTCCTCGGAAATATCGCTCGTCGGAGATACGATCATCAGGCAGTCAGCATCGTCCGGAACTTTTCCTTCTGTGAGAAGGTTCAGATCCTTGATATCAATGTTGGCTTTCTGGATATCCTCTTTAAAGCTGGAATCCAGATCTTTTTCGCCATGTCCGGATAACGTGTACATGATCGGAAGGTTCTCGGATGTCACATATCCGATAGCACTTGTGATCTGTCCCTCACCGTCAAATCCGGTCGTGGTCTGCTGCCAGGTATTGTAGTCTACAGAAGTAGAATACATATCGTTGTAATTGATAACTTTGTTTCTGTCTCCGCAAACTACGATCAGGCTGTTTGATGCAAGATCATCGCTTGTATATTCAGAAGCAAATTTCGGATTTACAACCGGATCTTTTACTTCAACTTTAATATGTTTGGACTCATCTTTGTAGCGTGACAGCAGGTTGGAAATCGTATCATCCTCAGAGCCGCTTGGCGCGATCTGGTAAATGGTCACATCTTTATCCAGTGCTTTCAGCACTTTCTTTGTCTCATCACCGATGGTATAAAGCTTGGATGAACTTACATCCAACTGCGAATATTTAGACGGGATTGCACCTACGATCATATTGATCACAACTACGATCACGATAAAGATCGCTGCCATAGCCATGCTGTAAGTACCATTTTTAATATGCTTTTTACTGATAGTGCCTACCAGTTTTTTCGGATCTGGTTTATGTTTCTTTTTCCCGAAATCCTGTGCAGTTTCTGTCTCTACTGCCTCGCTTTTATTTTTCTTGAATTTCTCACTGAATTTCATTTCCATTCACCCCCTAGTTCCAGCGTCTCTTCTGAATGGACTGCATGGTGAGAAACAGACAGATTGCAACGACAGAGATAAAATATACGATTCCTGTCACGTCAAACACACCGTTTGTAAAGTTCTCATAATGTCCGCTCAGATTAAATACATTCAGTATTTTCTGGATACCACCCTGGAAAATACTTGGTTTTACAACGTATACGATCACAAGGGCAACTTCTCCTACAACTCCGATCACTGCAGAGATCAGAACATTTTTGATCATGGTATAAATGATAATTGCGATCGCCACGATCAGAAGTCCGAATGCCACTGCCGTTGACATGGAAGTCTGTGAGAAAAATGAGGAAATTCCATTCATCATATAGAAAGCAAACAGAAATACAAAAGTAAGTACTGCTGCAATTACCTGGCTTTCCGTAAGTGCTGACATAAATACACCAATTGCCAGATTCGCACATCCAAGAAGGAAAAATCCCAGGATTCCTGTATATGCGGAAGCATAGGAAATGGTTCCAAATTTACTCATGATCAGTGGATAAAAGCACATGATCACAACCGGAATGGCAAATACGGCTACCAGTGCAAGGTATTTTCCAAATACGATATCCCACACAGATATCGGCGCTGTCAGAAGCAGCTGATCTGTTTTTTGTTTACGTTCTTCTGCAAGTACACGCATGGAAAGGATCGGCACACCGATCAGGAACACGAAGGTCAGTGCGCTTAATGTAGATTCAAATTTTGAATAACCTGCTGAGAGCTGATATGCGGAAAAATAAATTCCAGTCAGCACCAGGACAAAAAATATGAAGAGATATCCAACCATGGAGGTCAGATAGCTTTTCAGTTCTCTTTTAAAAATTGCTGTCATGACTGATCCCCCTCTTTTTTATCTGAAGCTTTCTCCGTTTTCTCAGATTTTTCTGTTTCCGAAGATTTATCTTCTACCGGTTTCCACTGTGATCTTTCCTGTTTCCCGGTGGATTTCTTTTTTTCTCCTTCGGTAAGCTCAAGGAATACATCCTCAAGAGAAACTCTCTTAACCTGCATCTCGTAGATCGGGCAGTTTGCTTTTGCCATAGCATAGAAAACTTTTTCGCGGATATCCACATTTTCCTGAATGGAAACTTTTGTTTTCCACAGTTCTTCGTCGCTGTCGTAGGACATTTCCACACCGGTAACGCCTTCGATCGTTTCCAGATCTTTTCGGATGGTATCTTTCTCGCCTTTTACTTTCATAAGGAGACTGTTGGAACCTGCTGCCAGACGTTCCAGATTGTCCGGCGTATCACTGGCTACCAGTTTTCCGTGTGAAATGATCAGAACGTAATCACATACTGCTCTCACCTCGGAAAGGATATGAGAACTTAAGATAACCGTATGTTTCTGTTTCAGGCTTTTGATCAGGTCACGGATCTCGATGATCTGCTTCGGGTCAAGTCCTACTGTAGGCTCATCCAGGATGATCACTTCCGGATATCCAAGGATCGCCTGTGCAAGGCCAACTCTCTGGCGGTAACCTTTGGAAAGGTTTTTGATCAGACGGTCTTTCATGTCTGTGATCTTTACCATATCCATGACTTCTTTTATCTGTTTGTCTTTCTGGTTTCTTGGGATTTTTTTCAGATCAGCCGCAAATTTCATGTACTCAAGAACAGTCATGTCAAAATAGAGTGGCGGCATTTCCGGCAGATAGCCGATACATTTCTTGGCTGCCTCCAGAATGTCATGACCATCGATCATTACTTTTCCCTCTGTGGAAGCAATGTATCCTGTGATCATGTTCATTGTTGTTGATTTTCCTGCACCGTTGGGGCCCAGGAATCCGTAAATTTTCCCCTTTTCGATCTGAAAGGAAAGATGGTCAACGGCTGTATGATCGCCGTATTTTTTGACCAGATTACTTACTTCGATCACTTTACTCTCCTCCTTTTATTCTCAGGGAAATACTTTTTTTAATTATCGATTTCCCATTTTATAAGATGCCAGAGGCAAAAGGTCGTAAAACAGAGGCCCTTTGACTCTGGCGTCTTTTCAATAGAAAATGCCCCTGGATGAAACAGAGAATGGGGGAATCCAGGGGCATCTCTATCATTTTATAGTGTAAAAGTAATTTGTGATAAAAGTAGGATAAATTTGTGATAATTTTGTGAAACAAATCAGCGAAAAATCTCCTGTCACACAAATTCTTCTTTTGTTCGACAGGAGATTACATTTTCTGAGCAGCAAGATTCTGTTATGCCAGTGGTTCTCTGAGCGGCGTTCCTGCTTTTCTCGGGTATTTTCCAGGTGTGTTTTTTACTTTTTCGATGATGACCAGGGAACGGCTGATCTCGGATCCCGGAAGATCGAAGTACTGAATGTCTCGGATCTTTCCACCGAGGATTTTTACTGCTTTTTCCGCCGCTTCGGCTTCTTCCTTTACTGAGCCGGATTTATAGGAGACAAAAAGTCCTCCGACTTTTACGTATGGGAGACAGTATTCGGACAGGGTTGCAAGACCAGATACTGCTCTGGATACACAGAGGTCATATTTTTCTCTGTAGGCTTTGTTTTTTGCATATTCTTCGGCTCTTCCGTGGATGGCTGAGATGTTCTCAAGTCCAAGGAGTGCAAAGGTTTCTTCCAGGAATTTCACTCTTTTGTTCAGGGAATCCAGAAGGCAGGCTTCCAATTCCGGGAAAGCGATCTTCAGGGGAACCCCCGGAAATCCGGCACCGGTTCCGATGTCCATGACCGTTTTTACCTTGCTCATATCTACGGCTTTGACACAGCAAAGGCTGTCCAGGAAATGTTTCACGAGAACCTCATCGAATTCTGTAATTCCGGTAAGGTTCATAACTTTATTTTTTTCTACAAGGAATTCGTAGAACTGGATAAACTGATTTTTCTGCGTGTCATTAAGAGTAATTCCAAGTTCTTCGCAGCCTTTTTCCAGGATTTCTAAATTGTACATGCAGTTTCCTCTCTTATTCTTTGTTTTTTATGTTTTCATTATTCAGAATGTTATCAATGTTTATGTCCGGCTTTGCTTTCCAGGTATACAAGAAGTACAGAGATATCTGCCGGGGATACGCCGGAGATTCGGGATGCCTGGCCGATGGATACCGGTCTGTAAGCCTCCAGTTTCTGACGTGCTTCAATGCGGAGGCTTCCTACATCTTCATAATCAATGTCTTCCGGAATTTTTTTCTGCTCCAGTTTTTTGAACTGCTCCACCTGTTTCATCTGGCGGCGGATATAGCCATCATATTTGATGTTGATCTCTACCTGCTCACATACATCTTCTGGAAGTTCCGGTCTTTCTTTATCAATCGGTGCAAGCACTTTATAGTTAAGTTCCGGTCTGCGGATCAGCTCTGCAATGGTGGTTCCTGATTTCAGCAATGTACTTCCCTGAGATTCCAGAAGGCTCTGTACTTCTGCAGAACCGCCTACAGTCGTATGTTCTACTCTCTCGATCTCTTCATGGATCATTCGTTCTTTTTTCTGCAGTTTATGGTATGTCTCATCATCGATCAGGCCAACCTCCCAGCCTTTTTTGCGGAGACGGAGGTCTGCATTGTCCTGACGGAGCAGCAGGCGGTATTCGGCGCGGCTTGTCATCATTCGGTACGGCTCATGGTTTTCTTTTGTTACCAGATCATCGATGAGAACGCCGATATATGCCTCGGAGCGATCCAGGATCAGCTGTTCTTTTCCTTTTACTTCCATGGCTGCGTTGATTCCTGCGATCAGACCCTGAGCGGCTGCTTCCTCGTATCCTGAGCTTCCGTTAAACTGTCCGCCGCTGAAAAGGCCCTTGATCTTTTTGAATTCCAGTGTCGGGTAGAGCTGGCGTGGATTGATGCAGTCATACTCAATGGCGTAGGCATTTTTCACGATCTTGGCATGCTCCAGGCCTGGTACGGAATGGTACATTTCGTACTGGACATCTTCCGGAAGGGAGCTGGACATTCCTCCGATGTACATTTCATTTGTGTAAAGGCCTTCTGGCTCAATGAATACCTGATGGCGTTTTTTGTCTGCAAAACGGACGACTTTATCTTCGATGGACGGGCAATAACGCGGACCGGTTCCTTCGATCATTCCGGAATAAAGAGGGGATCTGTCCAGGTTTGCGCGGATGATCTCGTGTGTTTTTTCGTTTGTGTAGGTCAGCCAGCAGGATTTCTGCTCGATCTGTACGGATTCCGGGTCTGTGGAGAAGGAGAACGGTACGACTCTTTTGTCTCCGAACTGCTCTTCCATTTTGGAATAATCGATGGTGTTTCCGGCGATCCTGGCAGGGGTTCCTGTTTTGAAGCGGAACATTTCGATTCCCAGTTTTTTCAGAGAATCCGTGAGATAGTTGGCTGCCTGAAGGCCGTTTGGTCCTGTGTAGTTGCTGACATCGCCGTAGATGCAGCGGGCCTTGAGGTAGGTTCCTGTACAGAGAACTACGGCTTTTGCGTGGTAGGTGGCTCCTGAAAAGGTTTTTACACCGGTGATGTGGTTATCTTCTACCAGAAGTTCTGTTACTTCGCCCTGGCGGATAGTTAAGTTTTCTGTGTTTTCCAGAGTTTTTCGCATCTCGGTGCTGTAAGCCTGTTTGTCGGCCTGGGCACGGAGAGAATGGACTGCAGGGCCTTTGGACTGGTTGAGCATTTTGGACTGGATGAATGTTTTGTCTATATTTTTGCCCATTTCTCCACCGAGGGCGTCCAGTTCGCGGACGAGATGGCCTTTGGAACTGCCGCCTACGTTGGGGTTGCAGGGCATCAGGGCGATGCTGTCTACGCTGACTGTGAACATGACTGTTTGCAGGCCCAGACGGGCACTTGCTAATGCGGCTTCGCAGCCTGCGTGGCCGGCGCCTACTACTATGATGTCGAAAGACTGTTCCAGATTTTTCATGCTTTTTCTCCTTTATTTCTATTTTTTATCTTTGTTTTTATTGTGTGATGTATGTTTTGCTTTCCTTGGCAGGAGACATGGGGTTCTTGCTTTGGGAAGATAAGGAAAACCGCAAAGGGGCCGTAAAGCCACGGCCCCTCTGCACACCCCTCGGGCTTTTTTTTAGAAGCGCTTGGTTGTGGGGATGTGTGACTTTATCGACTTTTGTCTGTATTCTTCGGTGTTGAATATGGGACGCTGTGCCGATTGTTGCAGTGTAGCTGCAACGAGGCTCTCGACGTGCGGTGCACGTCTGCGGGGGTATACAAAGTTCTGTTTGCCACGTTTCGGCTCAGTGTTGAATTGCCAGTACAGAAGCATACAGGCACAGGTTAGTAACTTTCTGCCTTCCTCAATCGCCGCACTTTGTAAAAAAGGCCCAGGGGTGTGCAGAGGGGCGCGGCCTTGTGCCCCTTTGCGGTTTTCTCACATTCCAATGTGAAATACCTCTGCGGGCTTCCGCAGCCTATACCTATGCATAAGTCCCTGCGTACTCACGCAACCCTCGTGGGAACTACTTGCCCATACAAAATTTAGAGAATATCTCATTAACAAGGTCTTCCCCAAGCGATTCTCCCAGAATCCTTCCCAAACTCTCATACGCATCCGTCAAATCTATAGAATAAAAATCCTCCGGCATTCCGCTCTCTATACTGTTCTCTACCAGAGAAAGACTCTCCTTCGCTTTCAGAAGTTCCTGCCTGTGGCGCTCATTCGTGATATATACTTCATCATTGAAGTTTATCTCCCCACTGAAGAACATTTCCCGGATTTTTTCTTCCAGATCCGTAATTCCTGTTTCTTCTTTTGCAGAGATTGGAATTACCGGCTGGTTTATTCTGGACTTCAAATCTTCTATATCTATAGCAGATTTAAGATCTGTCTTGCTGTAGAGGACAATTGTCTTTTTCTCTTGCAAAATTTTTATGATTTCTTCGTCGTTTTCATCCAGCGGTACGGAGGAATCTACGACATAGAGAATCAGATCCGCATCTGCTGCCATTTCTTTGGCTTTGGATACGCCGATCTTCTCAACGATATCTTCCGTCTGGCGGATTCCGGCTGTGTCGGCGATCTTTAATGTGATCCCGTGCAGGTTGATGTACTCTTCCAGGACGTCTCTGGTGGTTCCTGCGATGTCGGTTACGATGGCTCTGTCTTCTCCCAGAAGCAGATTCAGCAGAGATGATTTTCCTGCGTTTGGCTTGCCCAGGATTACTGTCCGGATGCCTTCCTGAATAATCTTTCCGTCTCCGGATGTTTTTAACAGGTTCTGTATTTTTTCTTTTTCTTCTGCTACGATCTGCTCTAATTCTTCTGAGTATCCTGTCAGATCATAGTGCTCCGGGTCGTCTAATGCCGATTCAATGTACGCTATATGGTACAGTAATTTTTCTCTGATCTGCTGTACGGTTTTTCGGACTGAACCCTTTAATTGGCCTACAGAATTCTTTAATGAGTACTCATTTTTGGACTGTATTACGTCCATAACGGCTTCTGCCTGGGAAAGATCGATCCTTCCATTGAGGAATGCACGCTTGGTAAATTCTCCCGGTTCGGCAATAATGGCTCCGTTTTTCAGCACAGTTTCCAGTACTTTTTTCATAGCCAAAACACCGCCGTGGCAGTCGATTTCTATGGTATCTTCCCCTGTATAGGTTCTTGGTGCGCGCATGGCCATGACCAGAACTTCGTCTACCATTTCTTCACTATCATAGATATATCCATAATGGATCGTGTGGCTTGGAACGTCTTTCAGAGATTTTTTCCCTCCTTTAGAACGGTATACTCTGGATGCGATCTCGAAGGCCTCCGGGCCACTGATCCTGACGATTCCGATTCCCGATGCACTCATGGCCGTGGAAATCGCCGCAATCGTTGTCTCTTCCATTTTTCACTCTCCTTTATCAGGCGGATAAATGCATCCGCATCTGCTATGTAATTCTGCATCAGATAACTGCTGCACAGTTTATCCGGTTAAACGCAAAAATGTTACTCCGGAAAAGCTTTTTACACGCAAAAAACACGTGTTATTCACGCTTTCACCTAGAATAACATCTTCTGTCAGTTTCCATATTTATAAAGCTGATCTCTGCATTCCGGATGTCCGCTGCAGAAATATCTTTTATTATTTGCTCTTCAATGATTATAAAGAATTGTTGTGGAGATTGCAATGATAATTTTTAACCAAATCAAGTAAGTCCCCTGCTTCCATTGCGAATATCCGCTTGACTTTCCGGTTTTATGAAAAAAAGCCGCATCCACGAAGCTTAACGCTCCGGGATACGGCTTATATTCTTACCACTGAATCAGTAATTATTACGTTTCAGTTTTACCACTACATGTCTGTAAGGTTCTTCTCCCTCACTGACTGTCTCTACATAGCGGTTGCCCTGCAGAGATGCATGGATGATTCTTCTCTCGTATGGATTCATCGGCTCCAGAACTACCGGTTTTCTGGTTTTCTTTACCTTGAAGGCGATTCCTCTTGCAAGGTTTTCCAGAGTTTCTTTACGGCGGCGTCTGTAGTCCTCTGTATCAAGCTTTACACGAATGTAAGTAGACTCGCCTTTGTTTACTACAAGGCTTGTCAGATACTGAAGAGAATCCAGTGTCTGACCTCTTTTTCCGATCAGGATACCCATATCCTCACCTTCAAAATCTACATCCAGAGAACCGTCAGCTGTGTTGTATTTCGATGTGATCTCCACTTCTCCAAGATCCATGGATCCGAATACATCACGAAGAAATACTACTGCTCTCTCCTCAACCTCTTTGATCTTCTCCGGATCAGTCAGGATCTCTACCGGTCTGCCCTGCTTCGGTGCTTTTTCACGTGTTTCCTTTGGCTGGCGCTCCTTCGGAGCTCTCGGCTGTTTCTCACGTGCAGGTTTTGCTTTACCCTGGGAATCTCTTGCAGGTCTTTCCTTCGGTGCTGCAGCCTTCAAAGGTGCCTCTTCAGATGTTTTCTCCGCCTGTACAGACTCTGTTTTTACCGGTTTCTTCTCCTTTACAGAAGCTGCCTTCGGTGCAGATTCTTTCTTTACATTTGGAGTAAAAGGCTTGTCTAATTTCTTCTCTTCTTTAATAGCGTCCAGTTTCACGGACTCTACCAGTTCATCGATCTCCTGCATATCAGAAACTGGCTCGATTCTGCGAACTTTGATCACGGCAGGTTTGCTGCCGATTCCGAAGAATCCGGAGCTGCCTTCACTGATAACCTGAATATCAAGCTGGTCACTGGAAGTTCCAAGCTCAAGACACGCTTTTGTGATAGCTTCATTCTTTGTTTTTGCTGAAAACTGAATGTAATCCTCCATTACGAACCCCTCCGTTCCTGATTATTTCTTCTTATTTCTCTCATCAAAGTCTCTTACGAGATTTGCTTTGGCTGTGATGCTGCCTGGTTTTGCATTTCTTGCCTTCTCATAAGCAGTATCAACCTTCTGTGCTCTGTCTGAAGCACCGTTGTTTCCGCTGTTACCCTTATTGATCACAGGTTTATTGATATTCTTGGCGGACTGATGAGCCTGATTGGTGATCTTCTGCGGCGGAAGTCCTTCCTTCGCACGCTTTGCTTCGATCTTCTTCATATTCTCATTAACCAGATCATCAATGTTCATCTTATCAAGATGACGGTTGATGGCAAACTGCTGGGCACTTCGCACGACAGCACTGGCGATCCAGTAGATACCAAGACCAACCGGGAATGTGAAACAGAAGAATGCAGACATCAGAGGCATGACCATGTTCATGGTTTTCATGGAGTTTGCCATTGCGCTGGCCTGATCATTTCCGTCTGCCGGCTGTGTTGCAGCCTGTGGCATAAGCTTCAGGTTCAGCATCTGAGTTGCCCATGCAAGAACCGGGATCAGAAGTGCTACGATCGCAAGTAACAGAGAACCATGATTTTTGAAGAACTCCATGATATAGTACAGCGGCTGATCTGCGATATTCAGGCCACAGAAGCCCTGCATCTTGGAAATATTTCCGGATGCTTTTGTGATCGCATCAGAAAATCCTGAAAACTGATCCATCTGTGCCAACTCTTTCCACTGGGAAGGAGAAAGTGCATACAAAAAATCAACAATAGAGTTACTTGTAGCATTTCCGGCACTGTCCATAACGAGACGTACTCGTGTCATGGAATGGTCTGTGATAAACTGCTGCAGGATATCTGTGTATCCGTTTACAGCTAACAGGTTGTCAACTACACCAGTAAAAATGTTCTTTACACTTCCAACGTAAGCAGGAATCCGGTAGATAACCTGATACAGAGCAAACAGAATAGGCATCTGAATGGCTAACTGTACACAGCTACCGGTTGGAGAAACACCATATTTCTGATAAACAGCCTGGGTTTCTTCGTTCATTTTCATCATGGAGTCCTGATCCTTTTTACCCTGATATTTCTTCTGGATCTTCTGGATCTCGGGCTGCATGATCGCACTTAACTTGGAGAATTTCTGCTGCTTGATCTGCAGCGGTGTCATAAAGGCAAAGATAAGAATACTGAAGATAATGATACAAAGACCAATGTTCTGGATTCCGAACAGGCCGTCAAGCATCTTATATATGCCATCCATGATCCATCCCATCACAGACGCGATCTGTCCGATAATAGGAGTTCCGGTTTTTGTTGCTAAAAACAGTTCCAAATTCATTTCCTCCTAGACTTCTTATTCAATTGTAAAAGTCCGGTAACTATTTCGCCCCGGGAAAAAGAGGCCAAACAGTCACAAAATAATTCATGGCACAGGGTCATAGCCTCCATGGGAAAAAGGATTGCATCGCAGGATCCTCCATGCCGCAAGAAGACTGCCCTTGAATGCGCCATATTTTTCGATTGCTTCCAAACCATATTGAGAACATGTGGGAATATAAGGACATTTCGTTCTCTTCATCGGCGATATATATTTTTGATAGAGTCTTATCATCTTAATCAGAAATTTCTTTATCATGTTCATTCCCTGTTATATGATGCTTTTTTGCAAGATGCATAAAAGCACTCTCGATCTCGTGAAAGCCTTTGCCCTTGGCTGAAGCTCTCGCTACTACTACAATATCAAGGTTACTGTCAAAATCTGTTTCGTTGAGACGATAACTTTCTCTGATCAGTCTGGTGAGTCTGTGGCGAACCACACTATTCCCTACTTTTTTGCTTACTGATATTCCCAGACGATTCTTCATGTGCTGATTCTTCAGCACGTACATCACCAGAAGCCGATTCGCGTATGATGTTCCGTTCTGATATACAACTTTAAAATCTTGATTCTTTTTTAAGGACTCTGATCTGATCAAACGGATCCTCCTTAATCATACCGCCTGCGCGGATATTTCTCCGGATAGAAGAAAAGACCACATAAATGCGGTCTTACAGCTTATGCTGATAACTGTTTTCTTCCTTTTAATCTTCTTGCAGCTAATACTTTACGTCCGCCCTTTGTGCTCATGCGAGCTCTGAAGCCGTGAACTTTAGCTCTGGATCTCTTTTTTGGCTGAAATGTCATCTTCATAGGTAAAGCACCTCCTTTATCTATTTTAATAATTGTTATGAAATAACTTATCATTCAGAACATCGTTTCAATTATATAAATAAACCTCCTTTTCGTCAAGGGAAAATTGCAAAAAACCCGATAAAATCAGGGGTTTGAAAAATACCGCCTGCTTCGTGGTTTTTATTTTTTATCATTATGTGGATTACGCTTATGGTTTACGTAACATTATCCACAAAATGTGGATAACTTGTGGATAACTAGTGGATTACCAGTAAAACTATCCACTTTTTCAGGATGATTTTTTATAGCATCTTCAAAAAATCCCTTTATTTGCGGTATTTTGACAGTGGACAATTTTATACACATAAATTCTCCGTATTTTCCACACCTCGTTAACTTATGGAAACCGATTTCCCAGTTATACACTATTTTCCACCCTAATCCACAGTAATTTCCCCAAATTATCCACATTGTTTTCCCCAAAATCTCAACGTTTTCCATTGCTAAAACCCCATTTTCATTGTAATATATAAAAGGATATCTGTCTCCAGTCGCAAACTGGGGTTATTATATTACTCATGGGAGGAAAAAATGAACGCTGTTATTGAAAAATGGGAGGAGATCCTGCAAACTGTCAAATCTGAATATGAGGTGAATGATGTCCCTTTTAATACCTGGCTTAAGCCACTGGAAGTTTATGAGGTTGACGGAAGTCTGATAACAGTGGCAGTTCCTTCAGAACAGGCGGCAATTGGTGTCAATTACATCAGTAAACGCTACAAAATACCTCTTCAGGTTACAATCTGTGTACTGACAGGCATGGAAGAATGTGAAGTGCGATTTGTTCTGAAAAAAGATCTCCTCGAGAAAGAAGAAGAAAAAAAACCTTCCTATGATAAACAGAATCATGATACACGTTACGAAGAAGCTCATTTAAACCCAAAATATACTTTCGATACTTTCGTAGTAGGAAGCAACAACAAATTCGCCCAGGCAGCAGCACTCGCAGTTGCCGAATCACCAGGAGATACCTATAATCCTCTGTTTATTTACGGCGGAGCCGGTCTCGGAAAAACGCATCTTATGCATTCCATCGCTCATTTTATACTGGAACACGACAAAAACAGCCGGGTTCTCTATGTAACCAGTGAGGAATTCACAAATGAACTGATCGAAACCATCCGAAACGGAAATAATACGGCAATGAGCAAATTCCGTGAAAAATACAGGAATATTGACGTTCTTCTCGTCGATGATATTCAGTTTATTATAGGAAAAGAATCCACACAGGAAGAATTTTTCCATACATTTAACAGTCTCCACAGTGCCAAAAAACAGATCATCATATCTTCCGATAAACCTCCGAAAGATATGGAAATCCTGGAAGAACGTTTCCGTTCCCGGTTCGAATGGGGTCTGATCGCAGATATTACGCTGCCAGATTATGAAACTCGAATGGCGATCCTTCATAAAAATGAAGAAATGAACGGTTACAGCATCAGTGAAGATGTTATCAAATACATCGCTACCAATATTAAATCCAACATCCGTGAGCTGGAAGGTGCTTTCAACAAGGTCATGGCCGGAGCCAAGCTTGAGAAAAAAGAAGTTACACTTGAACTTGCAGAACAGGCACTGAAAGATATTATTTCTCCGGATGAAAAAAAGGTGATCACACCAGAATACATCATCTCCGTTGTTGCCGAACATTATGGAGTAACACCTGCGGACCTAAGCGGAAACAAACGAAACTCAAAAATCGTCATGCCACGCCAGGTTTCTATGTATCTCTGCCGCGAAATCATCTCCACACCTTTGAAAAATATCGGAAAAGCTCTTGGAAACCGTGACCATACTACTGTTATGCACGGTATCGAGAAGATTGAAAACGAATTGCAGACCGACGATAACTTAAAAAATACCATTGATATATTGAAAAAGAAGATTAATCCACAAGGTTAGGGAAGTTTTCCACATTACTGGTGTATAACGTGTTGATTGTATGTGGAGAGATGTGTACAACTTTTTTGCGAAAAAACGGCGGTAATTTTATCCCCGGGTTATTCACATCCAAAACTACCACTTTTACACAAAGTTATCCCACCCGAAAAACCCTGAAAACACCGGCCTCGCGGGAGTTTTTCACAAAATCTGGCCCCCTACGGCGGTTACGGCGGATTTTTTCTATAAATATATTTATAAAAACCACAATTTATCCAGAAAGGGAGTTATACACATTATGAAAATTATCTGCTCCAAATCAAGTCTGTTAAAAAGTGTAAGTATCGCACTCAAAGCAGTTCCATCAAAAACCACCATGCCAATACTGGAATGTATCCTCATGGATGCAACAACAAACCAGATCAAATTTACCACCAACGATATGGAACTGGGAATTGAAACAATTGTTGAAGGTACTATTGAAGAAAAAGGAATGGTTGCTCTTGATGCAAAAATATTCTATGAAATCATCCGACGACTTCCTGATAACGACATTACCATCAAAACAGACGAAAAATATACAGCAACGATTACCTGTGAAAAAGCAAAATTCAATATTCCTGGCAAATCCGGAGAAGATTTTGCATATTTACCAATGATCGAAAAAGATGAACCGCTGACAATTTCTCAGTACACGCTGAAAGAAATGATCAGACAAACCATTTTTTCTATCGCTGTTAATGAGAATAATAAACTGATGACAGGTGAACTTTTTGAGATTAAAAATAACTGTCTGAAGGTAGTTTCTCTGGATGGACATCGAATTGCGATCCGAAAAATGCCCCTTAAGAGAGAATATTCTGACCGTAAGGTGGTAGTTCCGGGAAAAACTTTAAGTGAGGTAAGCAAGATTCTTTCCGGTGAAGTTGACGATCAGGTAAGTATTTACTTCACAAAAAACCATATTTTGTTTGAATTTGACCAGACTATGGTAGTTTCTCGACTGATTGAAGGAGAATATTTCAGAATTGATCAGATGCTTTCCAGTGATTACGAGACGAAACTCAAAATCAACAAAAAAGAATTCCTGGATTGTATCGACCGTGCAACGCTGCTGGTTCGTGAAGTTGACAAGAAACCAATTATCATTAATATCACAGATGATGATATGGAACTTCGGATCGATTCTGCAATGGGTTCCATGAATGAAGAGATCGATATTGAAAAAGAGGGTAAAGATATTATGATCGGTTTTAACCCGAAATTCCTGATCGATGCCCTTCGTGTTATTGATGATGAAACGGTAACAATTTATCTTGTGAACCCGAAAGCTCCCTGCTTTATCCGTGATGATGAGGAGAACTATACTTACCTGATCCTTCCTGTAAATATCAACCAGAATCAGGCAAGATAATAGTTTGTACAATATAATGGACAAAAAGACAGCAGGAGATTTTTCTCCATATGCTGAAAAACCATGTGGCCGGCGGCGCGTGTCCGCTGGTCACGCACATTACAAAAACAAGATAACTAAAGGATAAACTCCGGAAACTGCCAGAAGGAGGTAATTTAAAATACCACCTTTTGGAAAACGCCGGGAATGGGGGTATTTAATTACCACCACTGAGCAATATATTGGAAAATGTTAACCAAATCCAGGAAAGAAAATTTAAGAGGGAAAAAAATTGGAGATCAGAATTAAAGACGAATTTATCAAACTTGGCCAAGCTCTGAAGCTGGCAGGAGTTGTGGAGGACGGCGTTGAGGCAAAATATGCGATCAATGACGGACTTGTTCTGGTAAACGGTGAGGTTGAGAACCGCCGTGGCCGTAAGATCCATCCGGGAGATACGATTTCCTACGATGGAAAAGATATTTATGTAATTGGGTGAAGGAATGTACATTGAATCCATCAGATTGAATAATTTCAGGAATTATGAGTTGCTGGAGATGAATTTTGATCAGGGAACCAATATTCTCTACGGTGACAACGCCCAGGGAAAAACCAATATTCTGGAGGCGGTTTATCTGGCCGGAACCAGTAAATCCCACAAAGGAAGCAAGGACCGGGAAATGATCCGCTTCGAGAATGAGGAATCCCATATCCGAATGATGGTAAAAAAGGGCGATCTTTCATACAAAATAGACATGCACCTCCGGAAAAACAAAGCAAAAGGAGTTGCCATTAACGGGCTGCCGATCCGCAAGGCAAGAGAGCTGCTCGGTGTGGTAAATCTTGTGTTTTTTTCTCCGGAGGATCTTAATATTATCAAGAATGGACCGGGCGAGAGAAGACGTTTTCTGGATTCAGAGCTTTGTCAGCTGGATGGAGTTTATATCACGGAGCTGGCAAGCTATAATCACATTGTGAACCAGAGAAACCGTCTTCTCAAAGACTGTTATATGAACCCGGGATTAAAAAGTACGTTGGATATCTGGGATATGCAGATGGCAGATTACGGAAAAAAGATCATTGAAAAAAGAGAAGAGTTTGTGGAAGAACTGAATGAACTTGCAAAAGGCCTCCATAAAGGTCTGACCGGTGGGCTGGAAGAACTGGAGATCCTGTATGAACCAAGTGTAACTGCAGCAGAGTTTGAACAGAAACTGGCGCAGAACCGGGACAGGGATCTTCGGATGAAGCTGACATCTGTGGGACCGCACAGAGATGATTTCTGTGTAAAGGTAAACGGGATCGATATCCGGAAATACGGTTCCCAGGGGCAGCAGAGGACAGCAGCTCTTTCTCTGAAACTTTCTGAGATCTATCTTGTAAAAAAGAAGATCAAGGATACTCCGGTGCTTCTTCTGGATGATGTACTTTCGGAACTGGACAGTAACCGGCAGACTTATCTTCTGGAAAGTATACATGATATTCAGACTTTGATCACCTGTACAGGACTGGATGATTTTGTCAGTCATCAGTTTGAGATAAACAGGGTTTTTCAGGTGATAAAGGGGCATGTTTATATGCCTAAAGGGTTTTGACAAGCCCGTATGCATATGGTAAACTGATTCTGATTATGGAAAGTTGGTGAATATTTTGGATAAAGAGGAGTTTCGCGTCAAATTGGGACAGATCAACAAGCTGGTTGAAGCCCAGGATTACAAAGGCGCCATGCAGATCGTAGACAGCATTGACTGGCGTCGCGTAAAGAATGTCCGTACACTTTGTGTTGTGGGCGAGATCTACGCAGCTAACAAGCGCTATGAAGAGAGCAAGGAAATTTTTCTTCTTGCTTATCACAGAGCGACGATCGGCAAGAACATACTTTACCGTCTGATCGAAGTTTCCCTGAAAATGGGACAGATCAGTGAAGCCACAGAATTCTTTGACGAGTACAGAGAGGTGGCAGGTAGTGATAACAGCCAGTATATACTGCGATATAAAATTGCCAGAGCGAAGAATGCATCTCTGAATGAACAGATCCGTATCCTTGAGGAATATAAGGAGAAAGAGTTTACAGAGCGCTGGTCCTATGAACTGGCTAAACTCTACTATAAGGCAGGAGACAAGCAGAAGTGCCTGGATCTCTGCAATGAGATGATTCTCTGGTTCAATGACGGAACTTATGTGATGAAAGCCCTTGACCTGAAACAGCGTATGGGAGTTCTCACAGGAGAAGAAAAAGAGAAATACGAACAGCGTTTTATCCCGAAACTGATTCCGCCGGAAAAGGCTCAGGAGATCAGGGAGAGCAAGGAAACAGAAGCTGTTACAGAAACTGAATATGAGGAGTCCAGACCGGTTACAGATACGATCCAGGTAGATGACGAGCGTGATCTGAACAGTGCAGAGACTTTCCAGGAGAAGATTTCCAAGGGAATCCGTGATATCTTCGGTGGTCATAAGAAGGCTGCGGAAGAAACTGAGGACGTGGAAGAAGAACAGCAGGATGACACAGAAGAAACTTCTGAGACAGAAGCTGTTGAAGCTGCCAAGGATTCTGCAGATCAGGAGTCTGGTGAGGAGGAAACTCCGGAAGCTGAGACTGCTGCCACAGAAGAAAAGTCCGAAGAAGACGCTTCTGAAGAAGAGGCGGCAGAAACTGCTGAGGCTGGAGATGGTGAGGAACTTCTGGCATCCGGTATTGATAATCTGTCTGCCGGAACCGTACAGTTAAATGCCCGGACACAGGAACCGCAGGACGAAGAGGAAGAAGCTTATCAGGAAGCGGAAGAGGCGGAAGCAGAGAAGGCGACGGAAAAGGAATTAGTTGAAAGTGTTTCTGAGATCGTTGAGGAAGATTCCGTGGAGGAACCGAAGGAAACTTCAGGAGTTCCCCTTAATGAAGACGGCAAGCCTGATTTTTCAGCAACGATCCGTATGCCGGAGCTTAAGATTCCGAAGTCTATGATCAATGTAGATCCGGAAAATGCAAGCAGCGCTGCCGGTATTCCGGACGCATCCGGAATTTTTGGAAGCATTGATGAGATCGCGGCGGAAGTTGCCAAGGATAAAAAAGCAGACGAGGAACCTGAGAAAGAGCAGGAATTCAATCTGGAAGATACCATTCTTGCAGCTGCAAGCGAGCAGGGAATCAATATTCCGGAGGAAGAGAAATCTCCGGATGTACAGCAGTCAGAAGTAACCGAGGAAACAGAAGACGAAGAAGATCTGGATATCGCGGCAGATGAATTTGTTCCAGAGGAGCCGGATGCAGCGGATATTGAGGATATCATGGCACAGATTTCCGCACAGCAGGCAGAAGATGTAAGTGAGTCGGCGCACAGGAGAATTCCGGATCTGGTTCTGGATGAAGATGAAGAGCCGGTTACAGAAGAAGATATGCAGGCTGCGGAAGCAGAATTCCTGAATGGTCCCACAGGCGTGCAGAAGCCTGATACCAAGGACGAATTCGACGGTTTTGATGATCTGAAAGAAGAGGAACAACTTAAGGAAATGCCGGAGGATCTTTCCCTTGAGGATGAAGACTTTTCTCTTGAGGATGAAAGTGACGATCGCAGAGCGGATAAACTGACAGACGATGTTGTGATACCTGTCGAAGATGAGACACCTCTTGATGAGGAAGAAGAATTCAGTGACGATGATTTCGGATTCAAAGATGAGCCGGAAGACGATGAAGAGGATGATTTTATCTCAAGTCTTACAGAAGATATGGAAGAAGACGATGAGAAAGAAGAACTCAGCGAGGAAGAACAGCTGGAGCGCTTTATCGAGGATATGCAGCCGGAGATCGATCCGAACACTATTATTTCCAGAAAGAGACAGCTTACAGATGAAGAGAAGCAGCTGTTCACATATTTTGTAGCAGTTCCGGGAATGAAAGAGCAGCTGGTGGATGTACTCTGCAATGTACAGAAAGGTGCGGCTGACAAAACTTCCCAGACTGGAAATGTGATCGTTATGGGCGGCAGAGAAACAGGAAAGACAAGACTGATCTCAAGCCTTATCCCGGCAATCTGCAGAGAGCTGAATATTGAGGCATCCAAGGTTGCCTACATATTTGCGGAAGACCTTAACGGAAAAAATATTGCAGAGATTGCATCCAAGCTTGCAGGAGGTTTCCTCGTTATTGAGAACGCAAACCAGCTTTCCCAGGAAACAGCAGATGAGCTTGATGAAGTAATGAATGGAAATACAAAGAGTATGATCGTGATCCTTGAGGATGAAAAGATCGGCATGCGTAAGCTGATCGCAAGATATCCGAAACTTGCGAAGAAATTTACATCCATGATCAATATTCCTGTATTTACAAATGATGAACTTGTTAATTTTGCCAAGGTTTATACCATGGAAAATGGATTCCGCATTGATCAGATGGGCATGCTTGCATTGTATAATCTGATCGGAATCAACCAGAAGGAAGATCAGCCGATGTGCATCGGAACTGTGAAGACCATACTGGATAATGCCATGGCAAAAGCACAGGGCGGATTATTCAAACGCTCCAAGAAGCGTGTGGACCGTGATGGATTCACCGTACTTCTTGAAAAGGATTTCAGCTGAAAATAAACAGAAAAGCAGAGGTAAAAAATATGGCCAGACCTTATCTTGGTAACCCGAAATATACCATTGAAGTCCTTCAAAAGTATCATTTTGTTTTCCAGAAAAGGTTTGGTCAGAATTTTCTGATCGATGAACATGTTCTGGAAAAGATCATTGATTCTTCCGGAATTACGAAGGATGATTTTATACTGGAGATTGGTCCCGGAATTGGGACTATGACCCAGTATCTGGCAGCTTCTGCCAGAAAAGTGTTTGCGGTGGAAATCGATAAGGCGTTAATTCCAATTTTGGAAGATACCTTAAAAGAGTTTGATAATGTTCAGGTTATCAATCAGGATATCCTTAAAGTAGATATCAAAAAACTGGCAGAGGAGCACAATGACGGAAAACCGATTAAAGTTGTGGCAAATCTGCCATATTATATTACAACGCCGATTATCATGGGATTATTTGAAAGCCAGGTTCCGATTGATTCAATTACCGTAATGGTACAAAAAGAAGTAGCAGACCGAATGAAAGTTGGTCCGGGCACAAAAGACTACGGTGCGCTGTCACTGGCTGTTCAGTATTACGCTGAGCCGTATATCGTGGCAAATGTACCCCCAAACTGTTTTATGCCAAGACCAAAGGTAGGAAGTGCAGTGATTCGTCTGACCAGACATGAAAAACCACCGGTTGAGGTGGTTGACGAGAAATTGATGTTCCGCCTGATTCGTGCTTCTTTTAACCAGAGAAGAA
>OGQZ01000789.1_pt1 | contig 26229 bp, 18 predicted proteins | sample 1553321 | NCBI WGS metagenome assembly OGQZ01 (sample SAMEA2579958, study PRJEB22360) | human gut metagenome | reverse complement strand
ATGGAACCTTCCGAAAAGAAATAAGTAGAACCGTTCCTGCGGTGGCGGATCTCCAATACAGAGCAGAATAACTTAAATGCAAAACAGACCAAACCTATTTGTACAGGTTTGGTCTGTTTTGTCATAAAATCAGAACGGAGAAAGATTCTGAAAAGGTGAAATTTGTCGGTAAAGATGAAAATCAGAAAGGGTGAGATCTGCCGCAGAGACGTCCTGACGGATGGAGCTGCCAGTATAGCCCAGCACGGTACAGCCGGCGGCCTTTCCGGCACGGATGCCTGCGGGAGAGTCCTCGATGACCAGACAATCGCCGGGGGCAAGCCCCAGAAGCTGCGCCGCCCGCAGATAAGGTTCCGGATCGGGCTTGCGCCGGGTGACCATGTCACCACAGACCACCACATCGAACTGTGAGACCAGATGCAGGCGGTCGAGTGCGGTCAGGATGAGCTGTGACCGGGTGGAGGAGACTACGCCGGTGCGAATGTCCTGTGCGCGAAGCGCAGAGAGAAACTCCCGCAGACCGGGCTGCGTGTGCAGGTCGGTGCCGTTTTCGTAGTAGTTGCCGAGGCGTGCGCGTTCGGCCTGCAGCTGCTCCAGAGTGACCGGCGTTTCGGCCCGCTTCAGCAGTGCCTCAAGCAGAGAGGGATCGTTGATGCCCACCAGTGCGCTCCGATCCTCTTCGGTCAGCCGGACCCCGAAATGCGCAAGAGCAGAGGCAAGATAGTCGGCGTTCCGTTCCTCGGTATCGGCGATCACGCCGTCAAAGTCAAAGAGGACGCATCGGATCGGCATAAAAAGCTCCTTTTCACTCTGCGAGGATCTTGCGTGCACGCTCCTGAATGTCGGCGATCTGAGCAGCGGTCAGGTCGGCAAAGTCGCTGTTTTCCATAGAGCAGTTGGAGTCCTGCACATAGATCACCTTGGTGTCTTTCTGCGTGATGGAGTAGAACCAGCACTCGGCGGGAACATTGTATACCTTGCCCTGCTGCATGGGGGTCAGCTCGATATTCTTGAAGCTGCCGCCCTCGCGCTCGGCGGTGATGAGGATCGCCTTACCGGCGGCAAGGATGAACTGCTCATCGGTGGAGTGATGGACCTCCAGATGAGCGATGCCGGCAATGTCGTTGTCGGGCTTCCAGTTCTTGATGCAAACCAGCCATTTGGGGTTCTTATAAACGCAGAGGATGCCTTCTGCGTTGTTTTCATACTGATCGGGTCTCATGAAAATGCCTCCTGTTTTATTTTACAGTTCGGTGCGTCCCACGATGGGAGTCCCGTAGCCGAATGCGCCTTCCTTGGCGCACATTTTTGCAGCAAATGCTGCGCCGATCTGCATGGCTTCCTGCAGATGCGCGGCGTTTTCTTCTTCGGTGCCTTCCAGCAGAGCGCCGCTCTTGGAAGACTTCAGCAGCGAGCAGAGGAAAGCGGCAAAGTAGGAGTCGCCTGCGCCCATGGTATCAATGACGTCATCTGCGTGTACGGCGGAGGCGTAGTAGGTCTTGCCGTTGTACAGCACATAGGAGCCGTCCTCACCGATGGTGCCCAGCACGATGGAAACGCCGTGGTCGGCGGCCTTCTGCATTTCGCGGGCGCGGTCCTCGGCGCTCAGGTGTGCGCAGGACAGGATGGCCACGGTGACATAGGGGCAGACCTTTTCCAGATAGGCGTCGGTCCATCGGGTGGAAAAATCATAGGCGATGGGCACGCCGGCAGTGTGCAGGAAGGGAAGGTCCTCTTCGATATAGCTGTTGAGGTTGGTGTAGATCAGGTTGAAGCCTTTGATGTACTCCAGATCTTCCTGCGTGAAGTCGAAGCTGTGCTCTTTGGCGACGCCGCCCTTGTTGGAGCCAAGAAAGACGCGGTCGTTGCCCTTGAGCGTGACCATGGCAAAGCCGTTTTCGCCCTCAAAATGGCGGCAGTGGCTGATGTCGATGCCCAGCTCGTGCAGGATCTTCTGGTTGTAGGCGGCGACCTCATCGCTGCCAAACTTGCCCAGATAAGCGGAAGGCACACCGTTTGCTGCGGCATAGGCGCAGGTGTTGACGCACTGGCCGCCGGGGTACATCTTCCCACGGGAGAGGTATTTGTCGCACACATTATCGCCGATGGCGATGATCTTAACTGCGCTCATCGTATCAGATCCTTTCCGTCTATATCAGTATGCGACCTTCCACATATAGCGGCGGGTGGTCAGCGGATGCTGGCGGGTCTCAGCGAGGGCGTGATTGTAGATGGGATAGACATTGTTGAACAGAGAGTGGTTGAAGTAGTCCACGACAGCGGGATCGATGACCGACAGGCCCAACTCCTTGGCGTCCAGCACCTCGATGCGCTTTGCATAGGTGTGCAGGAACTTGAGGCAGCGCTCGTCCAGCTCACGGGTAGAACCCTCGGACACCTGAATGACGAAGGGGGTGTTGGCGTCGGTGACTTCGAAGGGGCCATGGAAGAACTCACCGGTGTGGATGGTGCCAGAGTGGATCCACTGCATCTCCATGAAGATGCAGATGCTCTCCATGTAAGCGGCACCGTAGCCTGCGCCGCTGCCCATGGTGTAGATGACGGAGTCGTTCTTGTACTCCTCGGCAAAGTCCAGAGCGCGCTGGGCCACATGAGCGCGGGCCTTGCGGATCACGGTGGTGATCATGCCGGCACCCTGCTGGAACTTATCGTAGTTGCTGTAGCCCTCGGTCTGATTCAGCAGCTCCACGGCGACCTGCAGGGCGCACATGGTCTTTTCACCGGCGTAGTCGATGTCACCGGCGAGGTGATCCGGGCTGGCGTCGAAGGAGTAATGGATGATGTAATCGCCGAACTCGATGATCTCAGACTCTTCCAGCCAAGTCAGGATGATAACAGCAGCGCCCATCTCCTTGCCCAGCTTTGCAGCGGCAATGGTCTCGGGAGTGTTGCCCTTGTGGCAGGCAAGGCAGATGATGGAGTTCTTGCCGAAATCGCGGGGCGTGCTGTGGACGAACTCGTTGCTGCTCACCCAGCCGGACTTCAGCGTCAGGCTCTCACGCTCCATAAAGGTCTTTGCAGGGTACAGAGCACCCAGAGAGCCGCCGCAGCCCACGAAATAGATGTTCTTGATGCCGCCCTTGTCCTTCTTGTTCTCCAGAATTTCAGCGACGATGGCCTTGATGTCAGTGTACTTGTAATGCATTGTATTACCCTCCTGCATTTCATATTAAACTGTCTCGATTTCTTCCGGTGGTTTCCGGAAGAACTTTCCTTGCCATGATGATAATACAAAGCAATACAAATGTCAATACCGAAAATAAGACAAAAAAATTGTGCATTTTTGACAAGGAACGAAACGAAATATGGCGGACTTCCTATATAAATAAGGGGGTGCTGGAAAACGGCCCTGCACAGACGCAAGGGAGAAAAAATTTGTTTTTCCTCTTTACGTACGGATAAAACTTATATATAATAAGTTTGTATTGTAACATATTTGCGGGGCACGCAAAAAAGTAAATTGAAAATAAACCGTATTTCGTGATAAAAATAAGAACGGGAGAATATGCCATGAGTTTGGATAATACAATTTCAACGCCGCTGTTTCAACAGCTCGCTGCAACACTGCGTGCGGCTATTGATGCGGGCGAGTATCCCCCGGGCAGCCGCCTGCCAACGGAAAATGAACTCTGCGAGCGCTATTCGGTCAGCCGCGTCACGGTGCGTAAAGCACTGGATGAGCTGTCTCAGGGAGAATTTCTGGTGCGCAAGCCCGGCAAGGGCACGTTTGTTGCGGAAAAGAAGATCCAGCGAAAGCTGGATGGCGTGCTGAGCTACACCAATATGTGTCATATGATGGGATACCAGCCCGGCGCAAAGACGATCAAGATCACACTGGAACAGCCCACGGAGGAAGAACGGGGACAGCTTGGGCTGAAAAAGGACGAACAGATGTTGGTTGTGGAGCGTCTGCGCCTTGCGGACGGCAGACCGATGCTGTTAGAGACCAGCAAATTTCCCGAGAGCTTTTTCTTTCTGTTCAATGCAGATCTGACCAATACCTCTCTGTATGAGACGATCCGAAAGGAAACGGGCATCGTATTCACCCGCTCAGATAAGGTCCTTGAGATCGTGTTTGCGAACCATCAGGAGGCAAAATATCTGGATGTGGTAAAGGGCTACCCGCTGCTGTCCATCAAGAGCGTGGTGCACGATACGAGCGGAGAAAACTGCTATCTGAGCCGTCAGCTCTGCATTGCGGATAAGTTTAAGCTCATGGTCTGAGCCGTCAAAGATGGATGCAACAAAAAAGCGTACCTGTGCATAAAAATAAAAAGAGAGTGTCCCTGAAGCAGAATTTCAGGGCCGCTCTCTTTTTGTATTATAGAAGTAAGAGACAAAACGGGAGCGAATGAGGGCAGAAGGATACAATAATTTGGCAGTGATTCACAAAACAAGGGCACGTTGATAGGATGTTTTGACGAAAATGCCGGAATGCTGTTGACAAGGAGATGCTTGCATTATATTATTGCATCATAATACAAAGCATAACATTTCGATGCCTAATACAAAGACAAATCGGGATGGATTGCTTGTAACAGAGAATGTGCGCATCTTTCTGATGAAAACTGACGGAAACGGGCCCGGGGCGGCAGGCAAAGAAAGCGTCATGAACTTGCTGGGTATGCGGTCGCTGGGAAAAATCAAAGAAAAAGGAGAAAAAATCATGTTCTGGATTGAGCTTGTCATCATGCTCCTTCTCATCTTCTGGGGCGTTCGCAAGGGAGGAGTTTTCCTTACGCTTGCCGGTGCGGTCGGCACGTTTGTCTTTACATTTATCTTTAAGTCACCCATGTCGGATCCCCCGCTCACGGTTTTGCGAATTATTCTGGCCGTGGTTATTGCGGGTGGCGCGATGCAGGCTGCGGGTGGTATTGAGTACCTGGTGGCTCTTGCGGAGAAGATCTTGAGAAAACATCCTAGATCAATCACCATTCTGGCGCCCATGATCAGCTGGCTGTTTGTTTTCTGCTGCGGAACCGGCCACATTCTGTGGAGCCTGCTGCCCATCATCAACGAAATTGCCATCGAGAACGGCGTCCGTCCCGAGCGGCCGATTGCCGCTTCTGTGGTTTCCAGCCAAAATGCGGTCTGCGGCACTCCGCTTGCCGCCGCTACCGCCGCGCTGGTAGGATTTTTGGAGGAGTCGGGCAGCGTAGATATGATTACCGTCCTGATGGTTGTCATTCCTGCTACCCTTCTTGGCTCTCTGGCTTCCGGCCTTATTATGATGAAGCGAGGCAAGGAACTTGCAGATGACCCCGAGTTCCAGCGGCGTGTTGCCGATGGCACCCTTGTACTGCGTGGGCACAAGGAAGAAAAAGTGGTCGACACCTCTTCTTTCAGCAAGCAGTCCAAGATTTCTGTCATCGCCTTCTTGGTTGCGATGGTAGCCGTCGTTCTTCTGGGTGTGGTCAAATCCCTGCGTCCTGTTTTGGCTGACGGCAGCACTATGGGCATGACCGACATCATCCAAATCTTCATGCTCTGCGCCGCTGCGGTAATTTGTCTTGTGATGGACAAAAAGGCCGATGCTATTCTTGAGATGCCCGTTTTTAAGTCCGGTGTGTTTGCGGCCGTCATCTGTCTTGGCCTGTGCTGGATGGTCAATATCTTCATCGGCGCGCAGTCCACCTTCCTGACCGAGACGGTCTCGCAGTTCACCAATAAGTACCCTTGGGTATTCATTATTGCCTGCTATTTGGTGGGTAATATCACTACTTCGCAGGGTTCCACCACCGCAATCGTGATTCCGCTGGGCTTGGCACTCGGCATCAGCACTCCCGTGTTGCTGGCTGGCTGGGTCACCATCGGATCACACTTCCTGATTCCCGCTGCCTCCGAGAGTCTGGCCGCCATCGCTTTTGATACGGCGGGAACGACCAAAATCGGCAAATTCGTATTCAACACCAGCTATCTGTTACCCTCTCTGGTTATGGCCGTCGTGGATGCCGCAGTAGCGTTCCTGTTGGCAAGTGTAATCCTGTAATTTTTATGCCGCGTCGGGATTTGGGCGGTGGGCTGCCCTTGTGCAGATCCACCGCCCAATCCATACGCAGTGATTTTAGGGAGAAAGTATCCATGAAATTTACCCTGATGAGCTATCACTATCTCCGATATCCTATACGAAAGTATCTTGACAAGATGGAACGGGTCGGCTTGGATGGAATCGATATCTATTGCACCGGCCCCCAGCTTAACCCATTTGATTATTCTTTGGGTGCGCTGATTCAGTTGAACCGCGACATTCGGGATCGGCACCTGACCCCCTATGTTCTGACAGCCGAAAATTGCGTCTATCCGGTTAATCTGGCCACATCGGATCTCCTGACATGGGAATCGACTCAGCGATACTATCAGCGCCTGATTGACACGGCTCAGTTTTTGGAATGTCCTCATATCCAGATTTGCCCGGGAACGGGATATTATGATGCTGACAAGGATGAGGCATGGAAACGTCAGGTTGAGGCGGTGCAGCTTCTGGCGGAGTACGCCAAAAAGAAAGGCGTCACCATCTTTATGGAGACCTGTAAGATAACCACCACCAATCTGGTGGTTACCAGCAAGGAGCTTAAACAGTTTATCGATGATGTGGGCGCGGACAATCTGCTGGGTCTTTCCGACACCGACCAGATGTCTCAGGCCGGGGAGCACATCAACGATTACTTTGACAATCTGGGCGATAAGTATGGCTTTGTCCATTTCAGTGACCTGAACCATACGATCCCCGGAACCGGCGGGCTGCCCATGAAGGAGTATTACGACACCCTTGTCCGCAGGGGCTATCAGGGCTGGTGTTCCTGCGAGATGTGTAGCCGAGACTATTATCTGGATCCGGACAAGGCTACCGATGCGTATATCGACTATATCCGGAATGTTTTGAAAGCCTGAACCTATTCGGGGCAGAAGCCCGTAGAAATCGGGCTGCCTGTATGGAAGAGAAAGGAATGGTCTTTTATGAAACTCGCGCCCATGAGTTATCACTATGTACGCTATCCCATTGAGAAGTTTCTGGATAAGGTCGAGCGGTCTCCCTTTGACAGTATCGATCTCTATTGCAGTGCGCCTCAGTTGAACATGTTCGACTATCCGGTCAGCCGTCTTTTAGAGCTGGATAAGAGTATTCGCCGTCATCACCTTTCAGTTATGGCCATGACCCCGGAAAACTGCGTTTATCCAGTGAATTTCTGCACTCAGGATACCCTGACCCGGGAGTCCAGCATCCGCTACTACCAGCGTGCGATTGATACCGCCCAGTTTTTGGAATGCCCCGCGATTCAAATCAGCACCGGGTTTGGATACTTTGATATGCCGCGCGAGGAAGCCTGGAAATTCTGCCGGGAGAGTGTGGGGACTCTGGCTGCCTACGCCGAGCGCAAGGGGGTTACTCTGTTGCTGGAGGAGTTGAAGGTAACCACTACTAACGTCCTCATTACCAGCAAGGATCTGGCAAAGATGATTGCTGAGATCGATTCGCCCGCTGTTGTTGGTATGGTGGATATGGATCAGATGACCTACGCAGGAGAGACCATCGATGACTACTTTGCCAACTTGGGTGATAAGCTGCAACACATTCATTTCAATGACCGGGGCCATACCGTACCGGGAGATGCGGACTTCCCCATGAAAGAGTATTACGACCAGATCAAGGCGCACGGCTATGAGGGAACCTGCTCCTTCGAAATTTGCGACCGCCGCTATTACATCGACCCGGACAAGGCCATTGACGACACCGTGGCGTGGATGCGCGCCAACACGCACGAACTGGATTAAAACGGAAGGATATAAAGGAGAGCAATACCATGTGGACTCAGGAAATGTTTGGTGTTGAAAAACCAATCATTGCGCTTTTGCATCTGGATGCCCTGCCCGGCGACCCCGGCTACTGCGGCAGCATGGACACCGTGCTGGAACACGCCCGGCAGGATCTCGTGGCGCTACAGAACGGCGGCGTGGACGGAATTCTGTTTGCGAATGAATTCAGCCTGCCCTACCAGCCGGTGGCGGATGTGGCGGTGATCTCAGCGATGGCCTATATCATCGGTGCTCTGCGCCCGCTGATCCGGGTGCCTTACGGTGTCAATGTGGTCAAGAATCCGATCGCGACCATCGACCTTGCCGCTGCCACCGGCGCAAGATTTGCCCGGAGCTGCTTCTCAGGTGCATACATGGGAGAATATGGTCTTTATACCTCCAACAGCGGTGAGGCAGTCCGCCACCGCAAGGCGCTGGAGATCCCGGATATGAAGCTGCTGTTCAAGGTGAACCCCGAGGCAGACAGCTATCTGGTGCAGCGGGATATTCAGGTGGTGGCAAAGTCTATTATGTTCGGTGGCTTTGCAGACGGCTTGTGCGTGTCCGGTGCTTCTGCCGGCAGCGAGCCGGACGATTCGATCCTGAACAAGGTCTACGAGGTGGCAAAGCCCCGCAATGTGCCGGTGTGATCCATACCGATTTTGAAAAAGGATTTATCCGTGCGGAAGTGATAAAATACGATGATTATATCCGGTACGGTTCGGAAGCAGCAGTGAAAGAAGCCGGAAAACTGGGCGTAGAAGGCAAAGAATACGTCGTGCAGGACGGTGACATCATGCACTTCCGTTTCAACGTATAATCGCGATAACCTTGCATTTGTAATCAGCAAATTGTAATTATTATGAAGTATCTCATTGCAGGAACCGGAGGCGTTGGAGGTAGTATAGCAGGATTTCTGTCGCTTGCCGGAAAAGACGTTACTTGTATTGCCCGCGGAGCTCATTTGCAGGCAATACAGACAAACGGCTTGAAATTGAAATCGGACTTGAAGGAAGAGCACACGCTTGCTATCCCGGCAACAACAGCAGAAGAATTCAATGGAAAGGCAGACGTAATCTTTGTCTGCGTCAAGGGATATTCTGTCGACTCGATTACCGAACTGATAAAGAGGGCGGCACATGACAAGACAATCGTCATTCCTATTCTGAATGTTTACGGAACAGGACCGCGTATCCAACGTCTCGTTCCGGGAGTGACGGTACTCGACGGTTGCATCTATATTGTCGGATTCGTATCCGGTACAGGAGAGATCACTCAAATGGGAAAAATTTTCCGCCTGGTGTACGGAGCCCACAAAGGGACACAAGTTGCCCCGGGAATACTGGAAGCCGTTCAGAAAGATCTTCAGGAGAGCGGAATCAAAGCGGAAATCTCTCCGGATATCAATCGGGATACCTTCATTAAATGGTCGTTCATCTCGGCAATGGCTGTCACCGGAGCTTACTATGACGTCCCCATGGGCGAGGTACAGAAACCGGGAAAGGTGCGCGATACCTTCATCGGACTTTCTACGGAGAGTGCCGAACTGGGACGTAAACTGGGTGTAGAATTTCCCGAAGACCCGATAAGCTATAATCTGAAAGTCATCGACAAACTCGACCCGGAAAGTACCGCTTCCATGCAGAAAGACCTGGCACGGGGACATGATTCGGAGATACAAGGATTGTTATTCGACATGATTACCGCTGCGGAAGAACAAGGGATTGATATTCCTACTTACCGGATGGTAGCCGAAAAATTCACTAAACACTAATTCACCAAACCGTAAACCGTTATCCAATATGAATACCTTATTATTATCTATCAACTGGAATCCGAATCCCGAACTATTTAACCTGTTCGGCCTTTCTATCCGTTACTACGGGCTATTGTGGGCAGTAGGAATTTTTCTGGCTTACGTCATTGTTCACTACCAGTATCGCGATAAAAAAATAGATGAGAAGAAATTTGACCCCCTCTTCTTCTATTGTTTTTTCGGTATTCTGATTGGAGCACGTCTGGGGCACTGCCTGTTCTATGAATGGGATTATTATGGAGCGCATCCGGCAGAAATCCTGAAAATCTGGAAAGGCGGACTGGCCAGTCACGGAGGTGTATTTGCCTTGATACTGGCTTTAATCTGGTATTCCAAGACAGTGACGAAAAAAAGTGTGTGGTGGCTGTTCGACCGTATGATACCTGCCGTAGCGGTGGTTTGTATGTGTATCCGTTTCGGTAACCTGATGAACTCCGAGATTTTCGGTTATCCTACAACTTTACCATGGGGATTTGAGTTTGTCCGCTCGCGTGAATGGCAGGAACTGTATAATCAGAATGGAGTGGCGCAGGCTTGTCATCCTACCCAGATTTATGAAATGCTTTACTGTCTGGTGGCACTGGTCGTATCGTGGTTCATGTATCACAAGCTTCATTTAGGTAAACGAATCGGATTGACTACGGGCGTTTCTTTGTTAATCTTTTTCGGTGCTCGGTTCGGATTGGAATTCATGAAGAATCCACAGGTAGCTGAAGAAGTAGGCATGACATTGAACATCGGACAATGGTTGAGTGTGCCGTTGATATTGTTAGGTATATATCTGATTGCAACCAGCGGAAAAAGGAAAGAAGCCTTTTGAATCGGAATTTGTTAAGAGTTTGAAATGTAATATCTTATAAATGTTTCCTCTTGTTGTACTTTTGTTTCTTTGTAACAAAAATGCAACGGGAGGAAACATTTTTTATACTTATGCTAAAAGATGAACGGTACATTTGCAATGTTGTTTTTGATAAGAAATCTTATTAGAAACTTGTATCTATGTGTTAAATGTTGAACTTAATTTTAATGTAACAATGGAAAGCATGAAAAGAACGTTCTTTCTTACGTGCCTGTTCTTGATGGCATGTTTGGGTATGCAAGCACAAAACTTGCAGGTGTCTGGAACTGTTATTTCCAAGTCTGATGATTTGCCAGTTATTGGGGCAACTGTATTGGAAAAGGGAACAACAAATGGTACAATTACCGATTTTGACGGTAAGTTTTCTCTCACAGTGAAGCAAGGGGCTGAAATTGTAGTTTCTTATGTAGGTTTTAAATCCCAAACTTTAAAGGCTAATTCGGTTTTAAATATTGTACTGGAAGAAGATTCTGAAATGCTGGAAGAGGTGGTTGTCACTGGTTATACAACTCAGCGTAAAGCCGATTTGACTGGTTCTGTGGCTGTGGTTTCTACCGATGCATTGAAAACGGCTCCGGACCCAGATCCGATGAAAGCTTTGCAGGGAAAAGTAGCTGGTATGACAGTTACGACCAACGGTTCGCCGAGTGGTACGGCTACGGTTCGTATTCGTGGTATCGGTTCTTTTAACTCTTCTCAGGATCCGCTTTATGTGATTGATGGTGTGCCTACTAACATGTCTTTAAATTCATTGAATGCCAATGATATTGAGAGTATTCAGGTATTGAAAGATGCGGCTTCCGCTTCTATCTATGGTTCACGAGCTTCTAATGGTGTAATCATCATTACTACTAAGAAAGGAAAGAAGGCAGACAAGGTGAAAATAGATTTCTCTGCCAATCTGACTGCCCAGTTTTATTCTTCTCAGTCATTGATGAATGTTTGTAATTCATCGGAATATGCTACAGCCATGGCACAGGCCGCATTGAATGACGGATTGGATCCAGTGGCGTATGCCAGCAACTATGGTCTGAACTTAAATGCAGCTTCAGGTACACCAATTACAGTTTGGAACCCGAGTACCAGCCAGTATGTGAATTATACCGTCAACGGATTGTATGACGGATACATCAACAGCAAGAAGACGATGCGTTATTCTGATACAGACTGGTTGGATGAAATTTCAAGAGTCGGTTTTTCTCAGAATTATGACCTTTCTCTTTCTCATGCGAATGACAAACATTCTACCATCTTCTCATTGGGTTACAAGAAAAACAACGGTATCTTGAAATATACAGATTTTGAGAATATCTCTGCCCGTATGAACTCTTCATACAATGTGAACAAGTATGTGACTATCGGTGAGAACTTCACAGTGACTTATTCAAGCCAGGTAGATTGCGCTCCGATGGAAAATGCATTGAAGATGGCTCCGACCGTACCGGTATATGAAGAAGATGGTACTACTTTTGCTGGTCCGGTAGGTGGTATGAGCGACCGTCAGAACCCGATGCGTGAGCTGTATCACAACAAAGACAATCATTTGGACTATTGGCGTTTGTTTGGTAACGGATATATAGATATTAAGCCTTTCAAAGGTTTTGTATTCCGTTCTAACTTCGGTATTGATACGTATAATTCAATCATTAATTCAATGACGCACACTTTCCATTCTGATATTGTCAACAATGATATCGCTAAGACTACCTTGTCAAATAAGAATGAAGTGAACTGGACATGGTCGAATACCATCAACTACAATTTCAATGTGGCGAAGAAACATGATTTCAATATTTTGTTGGGATCTGAATTGTCAAAGCAGAGTTCCATCGATTTTTCTGCTTATTCAGAAGGATATGCATTGGAAGATGTGGATTATATGTGGCCGAATGCTGCGACAGGCGTCATGAAGAATACCGGTGCAAAAGTTGGTTATCGTCTGGCTTCTTTCTTTGGTAAGATTGACTATAATTTTGACGACTTGGTGCTGGCTTCATTCACTATCCGTCAAGATGGTTCTTCTCGTTTTGGTAAAGGTCACCGTTGGGGTACTTTCCCAGCAGCTACATTGGGTTTGCGTGTGTCTAAATGGATAAAAGCAAGTTGGATGGATGACTGGAAAGTGAGATTGTCTTGGGGACAGACTGGTAACCAGGCAATTGATAATAATGCACAGTTTGGTTTGTATGTAGTGGATTACGGATTGGACCGTGTGACTTCTACCGCATACGACTTGTATCTTCAGGGCTCAGGAACCTTCCCTTCAGGATATCGTGCTACTCAGCTTGCCAATCCTAACTTGAAATGGGAATCTGCTACACAGTATAACGTGGGTACAGATTTTACACTCTTGAATGGTAGTTTGTATGGTACTATCGATGGATATGTGAAGAATGTCAGTGATATGTTGATTAATCCGGCTTACTTGGGTGCCATTGGTGAAGGAGGTGCTTCTTGGTTGAATGGTCCTTCTTTACGCAACTGGGGTATGGAATTCAACGTAGGATACCGTAAGTCACTGGCCTGTGGACTAGGTTTGGATATCAATGCCAATGTAGACTTCTTCCGCAACAAGGTTACTTATCTGCCGTCGACTACGACAGGAGCTTACGCCCATACTTCTAGAGAAAACTTGGTACAGTCAGGCATGCCTTATGGTTCTTCAGTAGGTTATATTGTAGAAGGCTTGTTCCAGACTCAAGAAGAAGTAGATAAATCCGGACAGGCTAATGCCCGTGTAGGTGGTTTAAAATATAAAGATGTAGATGGAAACGGAATCATTACTCAAGATGACCAAGAGTGGATTTATAATCCGGTTCCTGCTTTCTCTTATGGCTTGAACATTGCGTTGAACTACAAGAACTTCGATTTGACAATGTTCTGGCAGGGCGTTTGCAATCAGGATGTATATAACAACCAGAAAGCACAGACAGACTTCTGGAGTATTGTAGATGCTGGCTCTAACAAAGGAACCCGTTTGCTGGGTGCTTGGAATACCAACAACACCAGCTCTACTATTCCGGCTTTGACTACCAATAACACTGCGGATGAAGGTAGAGCTTCTAGCTACTATGTAGAAAATGGTTCATACATGAAATTGCGTACCCTCCAATTGGGATACACAGTACCTGCTACTTTCTTGTCCAAGTTTAAGATGTCTAGCGCAAGAATCTATCTGTCAGGTCAAAACCTGCTGACTATTAAGAGCAAGAGTCTGACTTGTCCGGACCCGGAAAACCCGAACTGGAATTACCCGCTTGCAACTTCTGTATCATTTGGTTTACAAATTGGTTTCTAATTTAAAATAATGAATATGATGAAAAAATATATATTGCTGGCAGCTTGTGCACTGGGTTTGTCATTGAGTAGCTGTGAAGATTTTTTGAATTATACTCCGACTGCAGTAGTAAACGAAGATAAGGCCTTCTCTGATCCGGAGAAAATGGTGAATGCGGCTTACGCTATGTTGGGCGATTGTTGGTACACTTATCCGTTCAACTTGTTTCCTTATGGCGACGTGAGTTCGGATGACTGTCTGAAAGGTGGTTCAGGAACTACGGATACAGGTTATCATGCTTTTGATATTTGGACTACATTGACAGCTACCACTCCTGGTGAGATGGATGAATTGTGGTATCGTTTGTATGTAGCTATTTCCCGTTGTAACCGTGCATTGCTTGCGCTGGAACGTAATGGAGACCAGTTGGGCGAAGATGTGAAAACGCAGCGTGTAGCAGAAATGCGTTTCTTGCGTGGACATTTTTATTTTAAACTGCTGACGGTATTCCGTCAGGTTCCTTGGATTGATGAACAAGTAGTGGAAGATAATTCGTATGAAAAGGTCAGCAATACAGCCTTGAATTACCAGCAGTTGTTCCAAAAAGTCATTGATGATTTCAAAGCAGCTTATGATGTTTTGCCGGTGAAAGAACCAGGTGAAGATGGTCGGGCTAATAAGATTGCAGCAGCTGCTTATTTGGCTAAATGTTATCTGACTTTAGCATGGGGAGACGGATATGAAGCTACTACTGGTGAGGGACATATCAACTCTGAATACATGCAGAAGGTGATTGATTATACGGATGATGTGATATCTTCTGGTTATGGATATTTGGAAGATTATGGAGATATTTTCTTGCCGGTCTACAAGAATAGCAAGGAGTCTGTCTTTGCAGTGCAGTGTTCTGACTATGAAGATGATAATACAACTTATGGACGTGCTAACTGGTCTAACATGCTGAATGGTTGCTGGCAGATGTGGTCTTGCGGATGGGATTTCCACAAACCTTCTCAAAATTTGGTGAACGCCTTCAAGACCAAGAACGGCCTTCCGATGTTTGATGATTATAACAACGAGATTGATTATCCGATTAATGGTCAGCCTACCAGCCAGAAATGGGATCCGCGTTTGTTCCATACCGTAGGTATGCCCACTTTCCCTTACAAGTATGAGGCTGAATATACGATGACTACTGCCAATTCACGTACACCGAATACGTATGGATACTATACTTCGTTGAAGGAAGTTCCTCAGCGTTCTGAAGGAGAGACCTATAATGGTTCATGGCAGGCTTTTGCAATGAATGATTATGTATTCCGTTACACAGACGTGATGTTGATGCGTGCGGAAGCATTGATTGAACAGAACAGACTGAGCGAAGCTGAGAAGATTGTGAATGATATCCGTGACCGTGCAGCTAAGTCAATTGACAAGCATATCAGCTATGCAAAAAATCAGTGTGATATTGCGCTTTATCCGGACAATTATTTTTCAACTAAGGAAATTGCCCGTAAGTGTTTGCGTTGGGAACGTCGTCTGGAAATGGCCATGGAAAATGGACGTTTCTTTGATTTGCGTCGTTGGGGAATTGCATCTAAGACATTGAACGCATATTTTGAGAGTGAACAGCATGATGTTTATGAAGGACAGACTTATGGGCAATATTATAAAGATGCTCATTTTACTGCAGGTAAGAATGAATTCTTTCCGATACCTTATAATCAGATGTATTATATCCCTGGGTTGTACACTCAGAATAAGGGGTATGAATAATAAGATAGATTTTCCTTTTTCTTCCTTATGTCAACAAGGAAGAAAAAGGAAATAACATAGCGATATATACTAAAAACATAATTTTATGAGAAAGTATGCATATACAATGAAAGTAACCCTATTGGGGCTTTTTTTAGGACTGACATCAGTGGTACAGGCTGATTCTTCATGGACAATTCGTCATTTGGTAAGTGAACAAAACATTGTTTCTTTGGATGTTACCGAAGATTATTTGCTTCTTCCCATACAAGATGATGCACCAGAAGGTAAAATTTGCATTGTAAAAGATAACGAACAGAAAGGTACTCTCATGAATGTACGTTTGGCTCGGGAGAGAGTGGATTCATACGTACCATTTGAGTTATCGGCTTATAAAGGGCAACATATTTCTATTGATATACAAGGTGTTCCTGCAAACGCGCTTTGCTGGAAGGAACTGAAAATGTCAGATTCATTTGACATGACGAACAAGGAAATGTTCCGTCCGGTTTATCACCATACTCCGGTATATGGTTGGATGAACGATCCAAACGGAATGTTTTATAAAGATGGGGTATATCATCTGTATTTCCAGTATAATCCGTATGGTTCGGTGTGGGGAAATATGCACTGGGGACATTCTACCAGTACAGATTTGATGCACTGGAAATTTGAAGGGTGTGCCATCGTACCGGATGCATGGGGTGCTATTTTTAGTGGTTCCTGTGTGGTCGACCATGAAAATACGGCAGGCTTTGGTAAAGAAGCTGTGGTGGCTTTTTATACTTCTGCCAAGGCCACTCCTTGGGGAGATGTCCAGTCACAAAGTATGGCTTACAGTTTGGATAATGGAAAAACTTTCACCAAATATGAAGGTAATCCTATCCTGACTTCTTCTGAAAAAGATTTTCGTGACCCGAAGGTATTCTGGTATGCACCGGGCAAGCATTGGGTGATGATGTTGGCTGTAGGTCAGCACATGGAAATCTATTCTTCTGTTAACTTAAAGAAATGGAAGAAAGAGAGTGAATTTGGTGCTATGCAGGGGGCTCATGGTGGCGTTTGGGAATGTCCGGATTTGGTGGAAATCCCAGTAGAAGGTACTCGTGAGAAAAAATGGGTACTAATCTGTAACCTGAATCCTGGAGGTCCTTTTGGAGGTAGTGCTGCTCAGTATTTTGTGGGCTCATTCGATGGAAAGAAGTTTGTAAACGAATCGCCTACTCAGACAAAGTGGATGGACTGGGGAAAAGATAATTATGCTACTGTAACATGGAACAATGCACCTGACGGACGTTGCATCGCATTGGGATGGATGAGTAACTGGCAGTATGCCAATAATGTTCCTACCCGTCAGTATCGTAGTGCCAATACTCTTGCTCGTGATTTAACGCTTTATCGCGAAGGACAGGAGTTGTATTTAAAAAGCACTCCTTCATCGGAAGTGAAAAAAGCACGTGGAAAGAAAGTTTCAATACCTTCATTTAAGGTTTCCGAAAAGCATGAAATGGTAAATTTGTTCGAAGAAAAGCAAGGAGCCTATGAAGTAGAAATAGTCATTCAGAATGCAGGTGCGTCAAAGATTGCTTTTAGCTTGTTGAATGATAAAGGAGAGAAAGTCTCTATGTATTATGACTTGAATCGTAAACAATTTGTGATGGATCGTAGTGAGAGCGGAAAGGTTGATTTTAGCAAGGACTTTCCTGCAGTTACGGTCGCTCCGGTGAATGTTGACAAAGAGTTGACTTTACGCTTGTTTGTCGATCGGTCAAGTATTGAAGCTTTTGGTGAGGATGGAAAATTTGTGATGACAAATTTGGTCTTCCCTTCACAGCCTTATGTGAAAATGTGCTTTGAAGCGGATAAGAACGGGTATGCAGTGAAATCATTGAATGTGTATAAATTGCAGTAACTGTCCTCCTTGCTAGTAAAAATGTTACGTCCTGTTGTAATATTGTTGCATGAAACAATATTGTCATAGGATGCAACATTCGTTATGGCCTTGTAGCTGGCAATCACTTACTTTTGCGACGAACAAATAAAAAATTTCATGCTAACATACTAATTTTAATAATGCTATGAAGGCCGAAAAAAAACAGTTTTCAAATCGTATGGGAGCTGCGGTATTGCTGCTCGCCTTGGCTTGTGTAAATGGATATGCACAAGAAAACAAATCATCAAATGATGGTAGTTCTAAAGAAGAAGGTAACCGTAATGTAATGTTGAATGCTGCCAGCGCAAACGGACCTCGTGAAATTCAGATTGGTCTTCCTTCTGCGGATGTGAATGTGCTTGAAAATGGAATTCCGGTAACGTATGCTACCAATCCACACAGTGTAAACTCTTTGTGGCGTGCAGATGCCAGCTTGAACCATGTAGGATTGTTGAAAATTTCAGAAACTGCCATTACAACCGGTAATATCGGATATGCAGTCAACTCTTTCACTCAGCTTGGTGAAAAAGGTTTTCATGGAACATTGAATTATAAGTCCAATCATTTCGGCATGCAGGAGTTCTCTCTGAATCTGAACGGAGAAATTGCTAACGATTGGTTCTATAGTGGAAGCATCTATCAGGATTTTGACCCGGGAACATTCAAAATCAAATCTACTCCTTTCCAGGATCGTACACAGATTTATAAGTTTGCCTTGACAAAACGCTATAACAATAACCGGGGTGAGTTTACGGCTATGTATCATTACAGCAACAGCCATCCGGTATATATGTATGCCACTCAGTCGGCTCCGTTTATTTACGTAGGCGATGGTAGCGTAAGAGAGTTGGGGGCTTTTGCTTTGGGTACTACTTCTTATCTTCCGGTTGACAATGAAATGGTATATCGCGACATGCGTACAGGAGAGTTGAAGAAAACAAGCTTGTATGATGCCGTACAGAATAAGGGTAGTGAGTTTACCTTGATGAATAATTACAACTGGGATAACGGTTTGTCTTGGAAAGTAATCATGAAATACGACCATGCGACCGGTTCTTGTGTGTACCAGACTCCGATGGAACTTTCACAGCGTGCAAACAGTGCTATTAATTATCAATATGAAGCAGAAGACGGTAGCATGAGAGCATACGATGGCGAATATGTACAGAGCCGTATGTCTTGCTTGAACCGTGGTTTCATTGATGAAGTAATGTTTACTACTGAGCTGTCTCGTAAATTGTCTAACGGTACATGGCGCCTGGGATTGAACGAATGGTATTATGATATTGATTATGCATCAAATACTACGATGTATGACCAGTCTGTACCGACTGACGGAAGCTATCCGGTCCGCCTTTATAATCCTGATTATAATGTAGCAGGAAGTGGACGTACCTATGGAGGAAATGGATATTACTATGACTTCAACAAGAATGCATCAGAATATTATAAAGGTCATGAAAACAAATTGGCTGTATATTTCACTCACGACTGGGATGTAACCGACAAATTTAACCTTTACTACGGTGCTCGTCTGGAATACCAAGCTCTTCGTGGAAACAATGCAGCGGTTAAAGATGCTGATGGCAATTTTGTAGGACGTTTTGCTGATTATTATCTGGGAGCTACTGCACCTAATGGAACAAAGATTGAACCGACTCCGATGGAGTATGACTGGTTTAATTACGCACTGAGTGCAGCCGCTACTTATAAGTTGACCAAACAGTTCGGATTTACTGGAGACTTTACTTACATTACCCAGCATCCGAGAATTGAGAACTTTGCTCCGGCTGTATTGCCGAATACCGATAAGATTTCAGTACCTCTGGGACGTGCCGGTATCTATTATAACAACGAATGGTTGAGCTTGACTTCATTGTTCTCTTATATCTCAAAGACCAACAACAACTCTACATTGAACTTGCAGCATAGCGTAAATGGAGTAAACGAAATCTTGGCTGCTCCGTTGAACTATGACATCAAGACATTGGGTTGGACTACTGACGTGGTAGCTCGTCCGTTTAAAGGTTTTGATTTGCACTTCCTCTTCACTTACCAGAAGCCGACTTACAAGAAATATGAAACTTCTGTGAAGTTCTCAGACGGTTATGTAGGTCAGATCAATGCCACTGGTAACATCGTAGCAGAAATCCCGCAGGTAATCGTGGAAATCGACCCGAGCTATATGATTACAAAAGATTTGAAAATCTGGACTAGCTTCCGTTACTTTAGCAAGACATACGCTAATATCAATGATGCCTATTATTTCAATGGCCGTTGGGAAACCTTTGGTGGTTTGAACTGGCAGGTAAACAAGAAACTGTCATTAGGCTGTTCAGTTGTTAACTTCCTGAACCAGACTGGTGCAAAAGGAAGTATCGCAGGTGCAGAACTCGTAACGAAGGAAGAAGCTGGAAAATATGCCAATACAGTAATGGCAGGAAGCTACATCCGTCCGTTCACAGTAGAATTCTCTGCACAGCTTAAATTCTGACATTCATTTTTCTATTCCGATAAATTCCCGGCACAACGAATCAATGGGTTGTGCCGGTTATAAAAAGTTTTCAATAGGTATTTTTAAAAGAATAATTTGTATTTTTAATCCCATAAAACAACGTATCATGAAAAAGAATTTTGTTAACCTCGCATTAGGAGCGTTTTTCTTGACTGGTATGTGGGCATGCCAATCACAAAAAAATAACTTAGTATTTGAGCATCAGGGAGACACTTTGACTGTCGTACACATAAAGAATCCTTCTAAATATCTTTTGCTTCCTATTCAGGAATCATCTAATGAGGGAAAGGTGAAATTAGTGACCGGAAGTCCGGCTGATATGCCGATGGATGTACGTCTGGCAGTAGACAGTGTAGAGTATTACGTACCGTTTGAATTGCCTCAAGGAGCTAAGGAAGCTACTGTTACCATTGGAAAGGTGGCTGCAAACGCTGTATGCTGGGAGCATATTCAGTTGTCGGATACTTTTAATACGGCAAATACGGACTATTATCGTCCGGTATATCACCACACACCGCTTTATGGCTGGATGAACGATGCCAACGGACTGGTATATAAAGATGGAGAGTATCATTTGTATTTTCAGTATAATCCTTATGGTTCCAAGTGGGGAAATATGCACTGGGGACATTCAGTTAGTAAGGACTTGATTCATTGGGACCATTTGAATCCTGCTATCGCACGTGACACATTGGGTCACATTTTCTCAGGAAGTACAGTGGTAGACAAGAACAATAGCGCAGGCTACGGAAAAGATGCCATTATCGCTTTCTACACATCTGCCAGCGATGAACACGGACAGATTCAGTGTATGGCTTATAGCAAAGACAATGGACGTACTTATACAAAATACGAGAAAAATCCGATTTTGACTCCGTTTGACGGACTGAAAGATTTCCGCGATCCGAAAGTATTCTGGTATGAACCAGCTCAGAAGTGGTATATGATTGTTTCTGCGGACAAGGAAATGCGTTTTTACTCTTCTTCTAACTTGAAGGACTGGGAATATCAGAGCGGATTTGGTAAAGGTTATGGTGTACAGCCTAATCAGTTTGAATGTCCTGACTTTATCCAGTTGCCTGTTGATGGTGACAAGAACAATATGAAATGGGTGATGATTGTAAATATCAACCCGGGTTGTATGTTCGGTGGTAGTGCTACAGAATATTTCGTAGGTGATTTTGATGGAAAAGAATTCAAATGTGACACGAAACCGGAAGTAACTAAATGGTTGGATTTTGGTAAAGACCACTATGCTACTGTTTGTTTCTCAAATACTGGAGACCGCGTGGTTGCAGTGCCTTGGATGAGCAACTGGCAATATGCAAATGTTACTCCTATCCGTCAGTATCGTGGAGCAAATGCCTTGCCGCGTGAACTGTCATTGTATACAAAAGATGGACAGATTTACATGGCAGCCAATGCAGTAAAGGAAACTGCAGGCTTGCGTAAAGATACACGTACCATTGACAATCAGACTGTGAAAGGTGAAAGCAAGATTGACGAAATCTTCCCGCAGAATGAGGGCGCTTTCGAAATTGAAATGGATGTAACTCCGGGTGCATCTACTGTAGCTGGAATGGAACTGCTGAATGACAAGGGTGAAAAGACCAAGATTTACTTGGATATGAAAGCCGGTAAACTGGTGATGGACCGTACAGAAAGTGGATTGGTTGCTTTTGGTGAGAAAGCAGAACCTCATGCCATCGAAAATCATGACCGTCGTAAAACGACTTCTATCAATTATAAGAATGATTTTGCATTAGGCACATGGGCTCCTCTTTCATTGTGTGAAGGAAAAACTTATCATTTGCAGATTTTTGTAGACAAGTGCTCTGTAGAAATCTTTGCCAATGGAGGTCGTATTGCCATGACCAACTTGGTATTCCCTACCAAACCTTATAACTCTATCCGTCTGTATAGTGAAGGTGGTGATTATAAGGTAGAGAATATGAAGATACATAAATTGGGGTTGTAATTTATTAAAAAAACAGACAGACCATGAAAAACTTTTTTATTACGGCTTTAGGCTTGTTTTGGGGTTTTCAGTGCGCGGAGGCAGCGGAAGAAAAGGTTATCCGGATTTCAACGGATAATACAGACCTGGTGCTTCAGGTAGCTGAAAACGGACGTCTCTATCAGACTTACTTGGGCGAAAAACTGTTGCATGAATCGGATTTGAAGAAACTGGACTGGCAAATACATCCTGCATCAGATGCCAGTGTCTCTCCACGCGGATGGGAAGTCTGTTCAGGTTCAGGTAACGAGGATTTCTTTGAACCGGCTTTGGGAGTGACTCATGCCGACGGTAATGCTTCTACCTGGCTTTATTACGTGTCTTCTTCTACAAAAGCTGTGGAAGGAGGAACACAGACAGATATTCATTTGCGTGATGACAAATATCCGGTGAATGTAACCTTGCATTACGTGGCTTACGAAAAGGAGGACGTAATCAAGACTTGGAGTGAAATCTCACACCAGGAGAAAAAGCCTGTACAGTTATTCCGTTACGCTTCTACGATGTTGTATTTCAATCGTCCGGCTTACTATTTGACTGAATTCAGTGGAGACTGGGCGAAGGAAGTGCAGATGAGTACACAGAAGCTGGAGTTCGGTAAGAAAGTGGTAGATACCAAGCTGGGAAGTCGTGCTGCCATGCATGCACAACCTTTTTTCATGGTCGGTCTGGATGCTCCTGCTGCAGAAAATCAGGGGGAAGTCCTGATGGGTACATTGGGATGGACAGGTAACTTCAGCTTTACTTTCGAAGTGGACAATGTGGGTAATCTGCGTGTGATTCCTGCTATTAATCCTTATGCTTCAGTGTATGAGCTTCAGAAAGGCGAAGTGTTCACTACTCCTGAATTTATTTTCACTTTGAGTAATAAGGGTACGGGCGAAGGTAGCCGCCGCTTTCAGAACTGGGCACGGAATTATCAGTTGAAAGATGGAAAAGGTTCTCGTCTGACGTTGTTGAATAACTGGGAGAATACAGGATTCGACTTTAATCAGAATATTCTTGTCGATCTGATTAAGGAAACGAAAGAACTCGGTGTAGACATGTTCTTGCTGGATGACGGATGGTTTGGCAACAAATACAAACGCAGCAGCGATACAGCCGGACTGGGCGACTGGGATGTAACGGCCGACAAACTTCCTGATGGAATCAATGCGCTGGTTCAGGCGGCTGAAAAAGAAGGAGTGAAGTTCGGTCTCTGGATTGAACCGGAAATGGTGAATCCGAAGAGTGAATTGTTTGAAAAGCATCCTGACTGGGCAATCCATTACCCGAACCGTGAAACCTATTACTATCGTAACCAGCTGGTACTCGATTTGAGTAACCCGAAGGTGCAGGATTATGTGTATGGCATTGTGGATAAGTTGTTGAAGGAAAATCCGGGTATCGCTTATTTCAAATGGGATTGCAACAGCCCGATTACCAATATCTATTCTTCTTATCTGAAAGGTGCACAGGGACGCTTGTATATAGATCATGTACGTGGCGTGTACAATGTCATGAAACGGGTAAAAGAGAACTATCCGGATGTACCGATGATGCTTTGCTCTGGTGGTGGCGCACGTTGTGACTATGAAGCGTTGAAATATTTCACGGAATTCTGGTGCAGTGACAACACGGATCCGGTGGAAAGAGCTTATATCCAGTGGGGCTTTTCTCAGTTCTTCCCGGCCAAGGCCATGTGTGCACACGTGACAAGCTGGAATAAGAATACTTCTATCAAGTTCCGTACCGACATGGCATCCATGTGTAAGCTGGGATTTGATATCGGCTTGAAAGAAATGGCTGCAGAAGAATTGGAATATTGCCAGCTTGCGGTAGCCAACTGGAAACGTTTGCAGCCGGTGATTCTGGATGGGGTACAGTACCGTCTGGTATCTCCGTATGAATCTAACCACATGGCAGTGAACTATGTTAGTCAGGATGCTTCAAAAGGCGTGGTATTCGCTTACGATATCTATCCTCGCTTCCAGAAAAAACTGCTTCCTTTGAAGGTGAAAGGACTGGATCCGAACAAAATGTATCGTGTGAAAGAAATCAACCTGATGCCGAGAACAGAATCTACGCTGGAGGCCGATGGAGAATTATTCTCTGGTGATTATCTGATGAAAGTCGGATTGGATGTCTTTGGATTCCGTCCTACTCAGAGTCATGTGATAGAACTTACTGCTGAATAAGAAAGACGATTCTCAACAAGAGATGAAGCTGAATTTGAACAGATTAAAAACAAGTAAAAATGACAAATACTCAATTGAAATATGCCAAGCTGTTTCCCGTGATGCTTTGCTTCTTTGCTATGGGATTCGTAGATTTGGTGGGAATTGCTTCAAACTATGTGAAAGAAGATTTAGGTCTGACAGACTCTGAGGCAAATATTTTCCCTTCTTTGGTATTCTTTTGGTTTTTGATATTCTCAGTGCCGACTGGAATACTGATGAACCGGATTGGAAGAAAAAAGACTGTATTGCTGAGCTTGGGAGTGACTTTCTTCTCTTTACTACTTCCTATGTTTGGCGACAGCTATGGATTGATGCTTTGCTCGTTCTCTTTATTGGGAATAGGTAATGCTTTGATGCAGACTTCACTCAATCCATTATTGAGCAATATTATTTCGGGCGACCGCCTGGCCAGTACGCTGACTTTTGGACAGTTCGTGAAAGCTATTGCTTCTTTCCTTGCTCCTTATCTGGCCATGTGGGGAGCTTTGCAGGCTATTCCGACTTTTGGTTTGGGATGGAGAGTGTTGTTCCCTATTTATATGATTGTAGCTGTATTTGCAATTTTGTTGCTTTCGGCTACTCCTATTACAGAAGAACAGCCGGACAAGGCATCAGGATTTGCCGATTGCCTGAAACTGTTAGGAAAACCTTTTATTCTGCTGTCTTTCCTTGGTATCATGTGCCATGTGGGAATCGATGTGGGTACGAACACTACTGCTCCTAAAATTCTGATGGAACGTATTGGAATGACCTTGACAGAAGCTGGGTTTGCCACTAGTCTGTATTTTATATTCCGTACATTGGGATGTTTTTCCGGTGCATTTATCTTACGCGCCGTATCATCTAAAGTCTTTTTCCTGATAAGTGCGATTTGCATGATGCTGGCTATGATTGGGCTTTTTGCTTTCGACTCTCAGATGGTTATTTACATTTGTATCGCATTGATAGGTTTTGGAAATTCTAACGTATTCTCTATCATCTTCTCTCAGGCTCTTCTGGCTATGCCCGAGAAGAAAAATGAAGTCTCAGGACTGATGATTATGGGATTGTTTGGTGGTACCGTATTTCCTCTTTTGATGGGAGTTGCCAGCGATGCAATCGGACAGAATGGAGCCGTAGCTGTGATGACGGTAGGTGTGATTTATTTGCTTTTTTATACATTGAAAATTAAACATTAAAACTATGGAAAATACAATTGTTGTAGGTATAGGTGAAGCATTATGGGATGTGTTGCCTGAAGGGAAAAAAATAGGTGGAGCTCCGGCTAATTTTGCATATCATGTGTCACAGTTTGGTTTGGATGGTCGTGCGGTTAGTGCTGTAGGAGATGACAAGTTAGGAGCAGAAATTTTGGAAAACTTCTATGAGAAGAATCTGCATAGCATGATTGAAAAAGTACCGTATCCTACAGGTACGGTTCAGGTAGAATTGGATGCAGAAGGAGTTCCTTGTTACGATATAAAGGAAGGTGTGGCATGGGATAATATTCCTTACACTCCAGCCTTGGAAGGATTGGCTAAACAGACTACAGCGGTTTGCTTTGGTTCTTTGGCACAGCGAAGCGTGGTTTCCAGAGAAACAATCAACAAGTTCTTGGATGCCATGCCGGAAGATACATTGAAAGTGTTTGACATTAACCTTCGTCAGGGTTTTTATACGAAAGAAGTGCTTTGCAATTCTTTCCAGAAGTGTAATGTGCTGAAGATAAATGATGAAGAGTTGGTTACAGTGAGCCGTATGTTCGGTTACCCGGGTATTGACCTGCAGGATAAATGCTGGATTCTGCTTGCCAAGTATAACCTGAAAATGTTGATTCTGACTTGTGGCGTGAACGGAAGCTATGTCTTTACTCCAGGCAATGTGTCATTTGTAGAAACTCCAAAAGTAAATGTTGCCGATACGGTAGGCGCAGGTGATTCATTCACTGCTACTTTCGTAGCTTCTATTTTGAAAGGAAAGACTGTACGCGAAGCGCATGAACTGGCAGTAGAGGCTTCGGCATTTGTATGTACCCAGAATGGGG
>OGQZ01000773.1_pt1 | contig 26524 bp, 20 predicted proteins | sample 1553321 | NCBI WGS metagenome assembly OGQZ01 (sample SAMEA2579958, study PRJEB22360) | human gut metagenome | reverse complement strand
AGGATTTTTTGCACCAATAATAGAATAGGCAAGACGTTTGGCAGTAAATGTTTTTCCAACACCAGGTGCACCCTGTAAAATGATATTTTTCTTCATTTTTAAGACATTTACCAATGTTTCATAATCTTGCTCACTCATATATACATCGGAAAGAAAATCAGCAGAAGAATATTCTGGATAGTCTACTTCAGGTTGTGTATCTACATCATCCAATTCATCAGGAGTAAAGATAGTAATAAGTTTTTCGATATAGTCAGTATATGGGGTAATATCAGTTAAGCGTTTGGCAACAGACTTACCGGGATGTTCCCATTCGCCAATTTGAAGCCACTTTACGGTACGGATATTTTTATATTCCTGGCGAGAATCATCAAAAATATAATCTCCGGTGACAATACCTTTACCAACAAGAGTATTACTTCGCTTTGCAAAAATGACATCATTGATCGCCAGCTTGTTTGCAAAATTCCATGCCATTAAAGCCTGATTCTTTCGAGAGGTACTGTTGTCATAAGTGCTTATCAATTCCTGACGAAGAGATTCCTTAGAATCATATTGAGAATAATCTCCTATGTCATCCATGCCGAGAACCATAATTTCTTTTTGCTGGCATTCCATCCAACTGGTATCGTCAAAGACCGTGTACATCCAGTAGTGAAGTTTATGTTTTTTGTCGGAAAGCGTATTAGTTTCAGAATCATTAGATTTATTATTGTGATTAGTGGATCTTCCCCCAATATGACCAAAAACAATACCAGGAATATTACATTTTTTTGAAAATAGTGCGATTTGTCCCATGCGTATAAAAGGAATCTCGCTTGGTGTTTGATTTAGAAAATGTAATACATCCAATTGTATATCTTGTCCATAAAATGGTGCAAACAATATTGGAAATAACATTTGATAATATTTCATTCGCCATACTGTATTAATTCCAGAAATATGTTCCAGTTGTTTGTAGAGTTGTTCATAATCTGCTGTGGAATTTAAAGGACCAAAGGAAGATATTATTTCAGCACCTGCTACCAAATCATTACGTATTTCTTCTGCCTTTTGGATTGCCTCATTTTCAGTAAGCTTTACAGGTTTTGCAGGTGAGCCACAAGTCCAGCTTTGTGTTTTTTTGTGAAAGAAAAGTCCAAATTTATAAGCTGCTCCACCGGCAATACTTCCAAATATTTCGCGCATATCTTTGTCCATTTCAAGTACATAACAAAGATTCAATTTATTTCCTTTTTCATTTTCGTCTGTTAATTATCTAATAAGCCGCCTATCAACTGTCTGTCAAATGGTTCATCAACCACCAAATCAACTATTCCCCACATGTTGGGCAATCGTCTGGTGCAAATTTTTCTTTATCGTACTCGATTCCGTTCTTATCGTAGTAATCTTTTACAGCAGCCTTTACAGCTTCTTCTGCTAATACGGAACAGTGAATCTTGTGTGTTGGCAGTCCGTCAAGGGCCTCAACTACAGCTTTATTAGATAATTCTAAGGCATCATCAATAGATTTACCTTTAATCATCTCTGTTGCCATAGAGCTGCTGGCGATTGCGGAACCGCATCCAAATGTATTAAACTTTACATCTTCAATGATGCCGTCTTTTACTTTGATGTACATCTTCATGATGTCACCACATTTTGCATTACCTACTTCTCCGATACCGTCTGCATCGTCCATTTTTCCTAAGTTTCTTGGGTTACGGAAATGATCCATTACTTTTTCACTATATAACATGTTTCTTTTCTCCCTTCTCAAGTTCTTCCCAAACTGGTGAAATGTTTCTTAAATAAGAAACGATTTCCGGAACTTCTTTAATGATATATTCAATCTGTTCTGGTGTATTCTCTTCACATAATGTAAGACGGAGTGATCCGTGTGCAACTTCGTGAGGAAGTCCGATTGCTAATAATACATGGCTAGGGTCAAGAGAACCTGATGTGCAGGCACTTCCTGAAGAAGCCTCGATTCCCTTTTCATCAAGTAAAAGTAAAAGGGATTCTCCCTCGATTCCTTCGAAACAGAAGTTTACGTTACCTGGAAGTCTCTTCTTAGCATCACCGTTCAGACGGGAATGTTCAACCTGTGAAAGGCCTTCAATTAAGCGGTCTCTCATAGCAGAAATCTTTGCCATGTTCTCATCTAAGTTTGCTACAGCTTCTTTTAATGCTGCTGCCATACCAACAATGGCAGGAATATTCTCTGTACCAGCTCTTCTTCCTCTTTCCTGTGCGCCACCTTCAATCAAGTTAAACAGTGGAACACCTTTTCTAACGTAAAGGACACCGATTCCCTTTGGTCCGTGGAACTTATGTCCGGATAAAGATAACATATCAATGTTCTGTGCGTGTACGTTCACTGGAACATGTCCAACTGCCTGTACTGCATCTGTGTGGAATGTTACTTTCTTTTCTTTACAAATCTTTGCAATCTCATCTATTGGCTGTAATGTACCAATCTCATTGTTCGCATACATAATAGTAACTAATGCTGTATCTTCACGAATTGCCTTCTCTACGTCAGCAGGATCAACAATTCCGTCTGCTCCAACATCAAGTAATGTTACTTCAAAGCCTTCTCGCTCTAACTTCTTAAGAGTATGGAGAACGGCATGATGTTCAATCTTTGTGGAAATGAGGTGTTTCTTACCCTTCTTTGCTCCAAAAAGAGCAGCAGAACGAATAGCCTGGTTGTCTGCTTCGCTTCCGCCGGAAGTAAAGTAAATCTCATTAAAATCTGCACCTAATGCTTCTGCAACATCTTCTCTTGCTTTCTGAAGCACTTCTGCAGCACGCTGTCCGGTAGAATGCAGGCTGGATGGGTTTCCAAATACCTCATTCATGCACTTTGTCATCGCATCTATCGCAACAGGACTCATCTTTGTAGTTCCCGCATTATCTGCATAAATATACATAAATTCACCCTCTTCTTTCTAAATCCTATCTAGTGTATAGGAATTATATCTTGAAAATCCTATCTTGTCAATAGGATTTTATTAAAAAGATACCGCTATTCTTGTTTTTTATCATGTACATAATTTCCGAAAAAATACTTCTTAAAATACTTTCTGTCTCTCTTATATTACTTTTATATCCATACGCCATCATAATTTTTACATAAAAAATAACCCCATAAAAATACTGGAGAACCAGGTTAAACCCGACCCTCCAGCAAATCCTCAAGCGTCACTGTCTCTAAATAATCATCAATAATCCCATCCAGTTTCTGCCACATCGGAAGAGTAATACAATATCCTGCCTTTTCGCAGGTTACTTTCCCACCCTCTAAGCAATTGACAGGAGCCAATGTTTTTTCTGTCAGCTTTAAAATAGAACCGATCGTGTACTCAGACGGCTTTCGCGCCAGACGATATCCTCCTTTTTTCCCACGTCCACTTATAAGCATATTACCCTTGTGAAGCAGGCTCACGATCATCTCTAAATACTTCATGGATATATTTTGATTCTCCGCAATTTCTTTTAACGGAATTAATTCTTCTCTGTCATTCTGTGCTAAATAGATCATTACACGAAGTGCGTAACGGCCTTTGGACGAAACCATCATAATTCGCCACCTCCTAATTCCTAATAATATACTAGGAATTAAGAAATAGCAAGCACTATTTTTAATGCAATAAACTTCATAAAGATTTTCAGCAAATGTATAAATGAGCTTTATGCAGACAACTCTGGCTTTCTTCCATAAATATTTTTCAATACTTTAACCAGTACTTTTTTCTGTACTGTCCCATACTCTGACGTCTCAGGTATAACATATGCGCTCTTTTCTCCACAAGCTGACGAAATAGAAAATGTTGCCAAATCCTGAAGATTTGATGCAAAGTTCGCCATCATAACATCAGCTAACTTATCAGAAACTTTCTGAACTTTCCAGCAATTCTTTGCTTTCACAAAACGAATTGTAACTGTTTTTGTCTTAAAACGATTAAACTTTGTATCTTTCTGCGATTTGTCAATAATTCCATTTACCAGCTTTATAAGCTGCTTTTCTGACATGGAAGATAAATTATCAAGCTTTCCATCTGCCATATAATAAAATGCATTCATACAGAAATTAAATGTAAAATCCTCGCAATTCACATAGCGGAACTTCACTTTCACATCTGCCTTATTGCCCTTTTTCTTTGTGGAAATGATACGATAACTCATCTTACTGGCGCATTTAGCAAAATACTTTTTACCACTCGGAACCATGTAAAATGCCGACACAAGCTGTCCACCTTCTCCCCAGTCCTTCACATAGCGGTTCATTCCTTTGTAGTCAAATTCTTTCATCTCTTTGAAAAATGCTTTCTCAGAAACTTTCAGGCTTTTGCCTGCTGCTTCCACATTCTGTGCTGGTGCCAGCACAATAAAAAGCATGATAAGAGACATAACTAATGCATGAATTTTTTTCATAAACTTCTCCTTTTTCTCTCTTTGGGCTGTAAAAACCAGCCTTTATTCAATGCAAGATTGTGACAGAAGTCCTCACAGTAAACAAAACAGGTGTACGCCAGCTTTTATTCAATATACGAAGCCTCTCCATATCAAACATTGTCTTTGCTGTTTATTATAACATATGCCTTTCTTCCTGTTAATTACAATATATCATTTGTAATATAAATTTAATCTTTTTTATATTTCTATAATTATTTACCTATCCAGAACCACACTTTTTACCTCCTTATGAGTTCATCTGCAAAATCTCCCACAAATTGGGGCGTGCAGATTGCGAGAATGATTTTTCAAACACGCTCTAATCTCCAGCTTCTATAAATCTTATTTCAAAAATATACCTAAAAAATATCTTTAAACATTTACCCGCAAAAATTGTAATTCAATTATCAGGAATTCCTCTCGATTTTCTAAAAAAGAGTGCTTGACATTTCCTTTTCAAATCCTTTATAATAATGTGGCTAAAATAATATATCGTCTAAATAAGGCTATAGGTTTTTCTGTTTCTGATTTAAACAGTACAGAATCCTGTAGCCTTTTTTATTGCGATAAACTACTCCTTTTTACAGATTCAAGAATGCCCCGGTATTCTTGCTGCGAGATGTGCACCACCTACAGAGGCGGGGGAAATTCACAAATCTAACAGCATCAATGTGTACCCTGTAAAACATTAATAATAAATAATACAGAAGGGAAAAGATATTTTATGGAACAGACTTATATGAAAGAAAAACCAATTCTGCCACTTCTGCTTTCTATGGCGGCACCAATGATTTTATCCATGCTGGTAAATTCACTTTACAACATTATTGACAGTATTTTCGTTGCCAAGATCAGCGAAGATGCCATGACTGCACTTTCTCTTGTATTTCCAATTCAGAATGTTGTTAACTCCGTTGCCGTAGGTTTCGGTATCGGCATCAATGTTATGATTGCTTTCTGTCTCGGAGCAGATCAGCGAGAACAGGCAGATAAAGCTGCCTCACAGGGAATGTTTCTCTCTATTGTACATGGAATTATTTTAAGTATAACCGGCATCCTCATTATGCCTTCATTCTTAAAACTGTTTACGAACAATCAGGACACCCTCTCTTTAGGATTACGTTATTCAAATATCGTTCTTCTTTTCTCAATTATTATCCATGTGGAAATCACTTTTGAAAAATACTTTCAGGCGATGGGGATGATGGTTGTCAGCATGCTCAGTATGCTGTGTGGTTGCATCCTGAATATTATCCTTGACCCAGTTCTCATTTTTGGAATTGGACCGTTTCCACGACTTGGAATCGAAGGAGCCGCTATCGCAACCGGCATCGGCCAGTGTTCTACCTTACTTATTTACATTTTGTTTTATATATTTAAAAAGACCTATTCTTCAGGTTTTTCTTCGCCTGCTTCAGCTTTTTCAGCATTAATTGTCAAGGCAATTCTCTTATCTGTAGGATTGAACTTAAGAATATAAGTATCAACCTTGTCACCAACTTGCAAAATGCAATCTTTTTGATTTTGCAATTCTACAACTTCTGCGTGAGGCAACAACGCTTCAACACCAGGAAATACTTCTACAAATGCGCCAAAATGTTTAATTCTTGTAATTGTACCCTCAACTTTGTCGCCTTCTTTGATATTTTTTTCAGCCTCTAACCATGGATCCGGTTCAAGATTTTTCAAACTCAAAGAAACACGTTGTTTATCGTGATCAACCGCAATAACTTCAACGTCAATTTTGTCGCCAACATTCAAAATATCTGTCGGATGATCAATCCATCTCCAAGACAATTGAGATAGCGGCAATAATCCATCAATTCCGCCTAAGTCAACGAATGCACCGAAATCTGTAATTCTAACAACGTCACCTTTTACAATCTGACCGGCTTCAATTTGAGAGAATACATTTTTTCTTGCTTCAACAGCTGTATCATCATAAACTTTTTTATTAGAAAGTATAAAGTTGTTTTGTTGAGGGTCAAGTGTAAGAATTTTAACTTCTAACTTACTTCCAACTTCCAAATCACTTTCTTTAACTCTTAATTGAGATGAAGGAACAAAACCTCTAACACCTGAAACTTCAACCAACACACCGCCTTTTACAACACCGGCAACTGTACCAAGAATAGTTTCATCAGCTTCCTTAGCTTTTTCAAGTTCTTTCCAAGCATAAGCAAGGTCAACTTTTTTCTTAGATAGAAGGAATTTTCCATCCTCATCTTCTTCTCTAATAATCAAAAATTCGTACTCATCACCTTTTTTGAATTTTTGTTCAATATTTTCATCTTTGTCTACGGCTTCACGTGTAGGTACAACGGCAATAGTTTTTGCGCCAATATCAACCATAACGCCTTGACTATCATAACCACATACGATGCCTTTTACTAAATCACCTTTTTGAAATTTGTAATCATACTTTTTCAGTAATTCTTCAAAATCTAACTCACTTGATGTCATTTTTACTCCATTTGTCATAAGACACTAATCTGTCAACTTTGTGAACATTGTAACAAATTTTTTAAAATTTGTAAAGTTTTATGTAAAGTTCCTTAACAAAACAGGAACTAAAGGGCTATTCTATCTTTTATTTTTTCAATAATACCTGCAACTGTATCTATCAAATTTTGTGTTGAGCCGGCTGCACATTTTGCGCCAACTATTTGATTTTCTTTGTTCAATTGAATACAGTCAACTCTATTTTGTTTAGTTAAGATATAAAGTTTTGAATTATCATTCAAACCAATAGAGCGTGTCATTTGCAAATTATTTCGTTTTGCATATTTCGCAATATTAAATGGTTCTACTACCGGAATTTTTGACATAATCTTTCCTTTCTTTTACTCATACAAAAGCGGAACATGAGATATTTTGCTACATGTTCCGCTTTTATATAAAGTTATATTAACTTATAAACTTACGCTTTCAATGATTCTATCAAATCAGAGATTGTTTTTTCTTGAACTTCAATTTCTTCAATTCTTGATTTTGTTTGTTCTATCAATTCTTTCGGCGCATTTGCAACGAATTTAGGGTTGTTAATTCTGCCTAAAAGAGATTTCTTTTCGTTTGTAAGTTTATCTAATTTCTTTTGTTGACGAGCAATTTCGGCATCCAAATCAATCAAATCCGCCAATGGCAAAATAATTTTTGATGCTGAAACAACGGCAGTTGCACTCTTTGGTGGAACAGGGGCGTTTTCATCAGCATAAGATATATTTTCTACACGTGCAAGACGTTTGATATATGCTTCAATTTCTTCAAAAATCGGTTTTTCATCTTTTTCTGCTCTAATTTCAATATCACATTTAATTGACGGAGAAATATTGAAACTTTGACGAACATTTCTCAATGATGTAATTGTTTCAAATACCAATTCCATCTCTTGAGCTTCTTTAGTAAATTCCAATTCTTTTCTATAAACAGGGAAATCCGAAACAATAATCGCTGACTTCATTTCATCATCACCCAACTGTTTCGCAGGTTTTGGAATTAATTGCCATACACGTTCTGTAATATGAGGCATTACCGGATGTAACATTCTCAAAGACATATCAAGAACATATCTCAAAACTCTTTGAGTATTGGCTTTCAATTCGCTATCTTGAAGTTGAATTTTCGCAATTTCAACATACCAATCGCAATATGAATTCCAGAAGAAGTCATAAAGAACGTGAGCAACTTCACCAATTCTAAATTCCTTGATATTTTCGTTGATTTCTTTTGCCGTTTTGTTTAATTTATCCAAAATCCATTTATCAGCAATAGTTAGATTAGAATAATCAACATCTTTATCATCAACTCCATCAAGGTTCATCAATACAAATCTTGATGCGTTCCAAATTTTGTTTGCAAAATTTCTTCCGTATTCAAATCTTTCTTCACTCATCTTGATATCTTGTCCGCCATAAGTACAAAGTGAAGTCATTGTAAACCTCAAAGCGTCGCAGCCGTACTTGTCAATAATTTTAACCGGATCAATTGTATTGCCTTTAGATTTTGACATTTTTTGACCTTTTTCATCACGAATAAGCCCGTGAATATAAACAGTCGAGAACGGTGCTTTTTGAGTAAATTCCAAGCCCATTGTAATCATTCTTGCAACCCAGAAGAAAATAATATCAAAACCGGTTACAAGGGTTGTTGTAGGGTAGAATTTTTTAAAATCTTCACTTTCAGTATTTGGCCACCCCATAGTTGAAAACGGCCACAAACCTGATGAGAACCAAGTATCAAGGCAATCTGTATCTTGTACATAATTTTCAGGGTCAGGATTTTCTTTAGCAACAACCATTTCACCTGTTACTTTGTGATAATATGCAGGAATTTGATGTCCCCACCAGATTTGGCGAGAAATACACCAATCACGAATATTTTCCATCCATCCAAGATAGTTCTTTTCCCATCTGTCAGGTACAAATTTAATTCTACCATCTTTTACCGCAGCAATAGCTTCTTTTGCCAAAGGTTCCATTTTTACAAACCATTGTTCAGAAAGTAATGGTTCAATAGTAGTTCCGCAACGTTGGCATTTACCAACATTGTGTTCATGTTCTCTTGTTCTTAGCAAGAAATTGTTATATGAAAGCATACCAACAATTTTTTCTCTTGCTTCATATCTATCAAGTCCGTGAAGTTCTTGAGGTACTTCGCCACAAGCCTTCATTGTTCCATCATTATTGATAACCCAAATCGGTTTCAAATTGTGACGTTGCCCAACTTCAAAATCGTTAGGATCGTGTGCAGGAGTAATTTTAACTGCGCCTGTTCCAAAGTTTTTATCAACATATTCATCTGCAATAATAGGGATTTCTCTACCTGAAAGAGGAATAATAACAGTTTTTCCTACCAATTCAGAATATTTATGGTCATCCGGATGAACCGCAATTGCGACGTCACCAAAAATTGTTTCCGGTCTTGTTGTTGCAACAATAATTGCACCACTTTCATCTTTTAATGGATAAGAAACTTCCCACATATGACCTTGTTCTGTAGCATATTCAGTTTCAACATCAGAAATCGCACTATTACAACGAGGACACCAGTTTACAATATATTTTCCCTTGTAAATTAAGCCTTTTTCGTACAATCTTACGAATACTTCTTTAACCGCATCAGAACAACCTTTATCAAATGTAAAACGTTCTCTTGAACGGTCAAATGATGCACCTAAACGTTTGCATTGATCCAAAATTGCGCTTTTATGCTCATTTGTCCATTCCCAAGTTCTTTCAACAAATTTTTCTCTACCTAAATCGTAACGTGTTAAACCTTCTTTTGCCAATTGTCTTTCAACAACATTTTGAGTAGCCAAACCAGCATGGTCAGTACCAGGAACCCAAAGAGTTTCATATCCGGCCATCCTGTGATAACGAACCAAAATATCTTGCAAAGTTTCGTCTAAAGCGTGTCCCATGTGCAAAACACCGGTAACGTTTGGCGGTGGAATTACGATAGAATATGGCGGTTTTTGACTATTTGCATCAGCCTTAAAATATTCGCCATCTTCCCAAAACTTGTAAATACTTTCTTCAGTATCTTTTGCATCGTAAACTGTAGGTAAATCTTCAATTTTTGTTGCTATCATATATTACATCCTTCTTATTTTTGCGTATATATAGAAAATAGCACAAAAACAAAGATTATGGTATAAGTAAAATATGAAAAAGATATTTCTTTTAATTTGTTTAACTTTTTTACTCTCAATACAACAAGCGAACTCTGCCAGCATTAGCGATTATATCGACAAGCCATACGCCGGAATGGCTTATTCAATAGCATTAAAACAAGATATACCATTCCTTCTTATTTTTGCAGAACCTAGTAATGCAATTGTTTTACTCAGACTAATGCCACTAGTAAATATGGTTTATAATGACTACAAAGGACTTTACAATTTTTGCATAATTAATACGAGTGTTGAAGAAAATAATGAATTAGTAAACTATTTTGCGCCTAAAAAATTACCAACATTGTACCTTATTGACACGCAAAATATGACATATACATTGATTGAGTCAAAATACTATAACAAAAACGCATTAAATCGAATATTAAAGGAATTTAAAAAAGAAACATTAATTACACCCCAAAAACAATAAATTTATAAAACTTGTCAAAAAAAAACGAAACGCACATGCGTTCCGTTTTTCATTTATTTTTTATTAAACAATCCTACTTACGCTTTTGGAGCAGCGTTAGCAATAATGTCCATTTCATCTAATGATGCGTAAACTGCGTGGCAACCGCAATCTACATATAAGATTTGACCTGTTGTACCTGTTGACAAATCAGATGCTAAATACAAACCTGCTTTACCAACATCTTCCAATGCAACGTTTCTGCCAAGAGGAGCTTTTGCAATAGCTGCTTTAAGCATTTTATCAAAGCCTGAAATACCTTTAGCAGCAAGAGTTTTAACAGCACCAGCAGAAATACAGTTAACTCTAACACCTTTTTTACCAAGATCAGCTGCCAAGTATCTCATTGAAGATTCAAGAGCTGCTTTAGCAACACCCATTACGTTGTAATTTGCAACAACATATTCTGAACCCAAATATGTAAGAGCGAAAATTGAACCGCCTTCATTCATGATAGGTTCAGCATGGTGGCATAAAGAAACTAGAGAATAAGCACTTACACCTAAAGCTAAATCCCAACCTGCACGAGATGTATCAATAAATCTACCTTGCAAATCTTCTTTAGCAGCAAAAGCAACGGCGTGAACAACAAAATCCAATTTACCGTAAACTCTTTCACATTCTTTAAATACAGCTGCAACTTCATCATCTTTAGTAACGTCACAACTCATAATAATTTTAGCACCCATATCTTCTGCGATAGGTCTAACACGTTTTTCCATAGCCTCACCTGCATAAGTAAATGCAATATCAGCACCTGCATCGTGTAGTTGTTTTGCAATAGCGTAAGCAATCCCGTGAGTATTAGAAACTCCGAAAATTACACCTTTTTTACCTTCCATTAGTTTCATAAGTTATATCTCCCTCTTTTTTACTAACTAAAATACGTGTCTATCGTAGCACGAACAGAAAAAAATGGCAATAACAGAAGTGAGAAGTGAAAGGTGAAAGGTGAGAAGTCCGTTTAGTTCGCTTCGCTCAAAAATAACTTTGGTGCGATAGCACCTGTATTGGTCTTTTCACTTCTCACTTTTCACTCCTTTCGAAATTATTAACAATTGTAACAACATGCAAACATGCTGAAATTAGGGAGTTTCGGAAGTTTTTATATATTTAAGAGAGTAAAAAAGAGAGCTAACTATGGGCGTTTCAAACGTAAACAATCTAAATAAAATTGATTTAACAAAGCTTGCTCTAGCGCAAAAAAGCAGACTAGCTAAGTCAAACCAACCTGCCTATATGCAAATGACAGGCTCAATTTTTAATGCTCCTGAAGTTAAACAACAACAAGAAACTTCAAACTTAAATACACTTAACACTAAAAAAAGTTTAAACGAATTAACTAAAAAAACTTCTACTTCAACAAAATCTTCTGACAAAGAAGATACTAAAATTGACAATGCTTCTGACGGCAAAGCAGCAGCAGCAAGCGCAGAAAAACAAGCATCTAATGTTAAAAGTTTAACAAAAGATGCAGAAAATAGCGAAAAAGTTGTTAATAAATTTAGCACAAATTCTCAAAAACTAAGCAAAGATATAAAAAAAGGCGATAAACAATTCCAAGCTCAATTAAATAAACAAGAAGCAGATTTCAAAAAAGAAAATGATAAATTACAAAAATTAACACAAGAAACAAACGAAACTCAAACAGAAATAGAAAATGCTCAAAATGAATTGGATAGTTTGTTAGGATCTTCAACTTTTACTATAAGCAGAGGCGATGGCACTCAAGGCGGTCAATCAACAAACCCTAATCAAGATAAAATCGACCAACTTCAAAAATTCATCGGTTCTAAATCAAACCTTGTTCAAAACAATGGCAAACAAATTTATTCATTACAAAGAAGTTCTTCAAGAACACTTTCAAGAATGAATAGAACAAATGCAAACTTTGTAAAAATCCACAAAAAGAACACAAAAGCAATTCAACAAAACCAAAACGAAACAAGTAACGTTGTAAAATTTGCAACAAAACTTGAACAATGGAGTGCAATTGCAGAACAAGGTGGTAAAGCTCTTGACTTAGCTGGACAAGGGATGGTTGCAGCCGGTCAAGCAATCGCCTCAACAGCTTGGGGGGCAGCGGTAGGTGCTGCAATGATTGCAACCGGAACAGTAATGTCAAAAGTTGGTACAGTTGCCGAAATGTTAGGTCAATACGGACAAACTGCAGCAAACATCACAAAAACCGCAGCTTACGCAGCAGAAGGCAATTTGGCAGGAGCTATGACAAGTGCAGCAGCAGCAATCCAATCAGGTGCAGCAGCTCAAAAATCTACTAAAGGCTTAAGTAACAATTTCAAGGCTATTGACCAGCGAGCAACAAATGCAACAAACAAAGCGGCAGCAAATGCAGCAGCAAAACAAGCAGTTAAAAACATGGATGCCGAACAACTTGGCGGCATGACTAAAAAAGAAATGAAAAAATCTATTAGCGGAGAATTACAAGGTCAATTAGCTAACAACGAAATCAACTCAAAAGATTTGTTTAATGATGTAAAAAATAAATCAATCAAATCAAATGATGCCGTTAATGGCGCAAGAGATAAAGCCGCTGCAGCATTTAAAGAAAATGTATATGCAGCAAAAGGAAGTTTAGATGTCCAAAATGGCGTTGTTACCGGTCTTGACAAAAAAGCAAGAAAAGAAGTTGGCAAAAAGACAGTCACAGGTTTCACTAATACTGCATCAGTTGCTAAAAAATCAACTCAAAAGTTCGACTTCCAAAAACTTTCTCAAGGTTTGATGTCTACAGCAGCGTTATTCTCAGCTCAAAACACAAACACTCAAGGAACTCATAAAGGCTACGCAGCTCAATGGGATTTAAACGCTGACCCTAAAATGAGAAGAATTAGAAACGCAAGAATGGCATCTGTTCGTCACGCTGCTTACGCATAACATAAAAAAAGAAGCTAATCATTTCTGAAAAGCTTCTTTTTATTACTTCTATTATCTAGCTTATTTTACATAAGACAAGTCATTTGCTTGATTTCTCATTGCGGTTTGTTCTTCCAACAACAAGTTCATATAAAGTAACTTGTTAGCAGTCATCTGATCAAGGTTTGTAAATTCAGCCCCTGCACGTCTGTCTGTTGCAGAAACAACCTTAACATCAGCATTGATATTCAAATCACCATAAGAAATGTTCACCGGAACAATATCTCCGACTTTCAAGTCATTGTGGTGAGTTACAGCGATACCACCTCTTGAGATATCAATTAGAGAATCAATTTGCGTATTTTCTGCCAATTGAACAGGGTTTCTGTTATCTTGAGCAGGGAACCTCATATAGTGACGTTTATCTATAGAGTTTACATTATATTCAACAACACGTTGTTTATATGTTTCTTTTCCATAACTTGAATCTCTTGGATCAGTCGGTCTATCATCATCAGTATCGGTATCAATATCTGTATCTGTGTCGGTATCCACATCGGTATCCGTATCAATGTCGGTATCTATATCTGTATCTGTGTCTATGTCTGTATCCGTATCAGTATCGGTATCGCTATCAATATCAGTGTCTGTGTCGGTATCTGTATCGCTATCAGAATCAACGTCAGTATCTGTGTCATTGTCCGTATCAGTATCAGTATCGATATCTGTGTCAGTATCGGTATCCGTATCAACATCGGTATCTGTATCTGTGTCAATATCGGTATCGGTGTCTGTATCTGTATCAATATCTGTGTCAGTATCAGTGTCGGTATCTGTATCAATATCTGTATCGGTGTCAGTGTCCGTGTCCGTGTCTGTATCGGTATCAGTATCTATATCTGTATCAGTGTCGGTATCAATATCGGTATCCGTATCAACGTCAGTATCCGTGTCCGTATCTGTATCTAAATCCGTATCGGTATCTGTATCAATATCTGTATCTGTATCGGTGTCTGTATCATTGTCAGTATCAGTATCCGTATCAATATCTGTATCAGTGTCGGTATCGGTGTCTATATCCGTATCAGTATCTATATCTGTATCAACATCGGTATCTGTGTCAGTATCTGAATCCGTGTCTATATCAGTATCTGTGTCTGTATCGGTATCCAAATCAGTGTCCGTATCAGTATCTGTATCGTTGTCAGTATCAATAGGTTCATTTTTATCTTCTGGAACTACTAGGTTGTCATCGTCTTCCTCTGTTCCTTGTTTATTAGGGTCTTTTGTTCCATCGTAATTTGGGTCATCCCCTTGAGAACTACCACCATAATAATAATTCCTGTCATTTTTATCTTCACCTATTGCTGTAACATCATCAGGTCTAACTGCTTTCGCTCTGATTGAAACCGGTTTTGTCGGATCAGTTCCATTTTGCAAAGGATTAGTTGTATTATCTTTTGTCAAAGTAGATTTACCATCAGGTCTGTGTTTACCCATATTAAAGTAATAACCGCCTGCATAAGCATTATCTGCAACTAATGTTAAGTCTTGATTTTTTCCAGGTCTGCCTTGACCTTGTCCGTAGAATTTACCATTTTTAACTACAATTGTAGAATCTGCAGCATGCTGGTAAGCCGGAGCTTCATTTGGATCTTCGTAACTACCTAAATCAAGAGCAGTAAGTTTAGCTTTTTCCAACTTAACACCGTTCGGTCCGTAATAGTCCTGAGGATAAGAAGGAACTTCACCCAAATGTTCAATGTACATATTCTTACCACGAGTAGTAATATTTACATTTTTAGCAGTTGTTTCTCTTATATATACATCACCTGAAAATTCAGCGTTTACGTCACCAGTTCTTGAAATAATAGCACAAGCATTTGTATCAAGCTTAGTTCCGTCAGCTTTATCCAGACCTTTTACATTGATATCTTTGATTGCCAAAATATCAATACCTTGTTGAGGTTTGTTGACATCAGTTACTACATGAGGATTTCTTGCATCATCGCCATAGAAAATATGCTCAACACCATTTTGTCTAAATGTTAATGCTTTGTCCTTAGAACCAACATTTCCACTTGAAATCATTGAAATTCCAGTACCCTCAACATTAGGATTTTGAGAGTTTGTAGAAGCATTGATAATATCGTAAGCTTTTGAACCTTTAATTGAACTGTCTGCAAGAAGAATAACTCTACCGTCAGCCTTAATTTGGTCAACTCTCATATCATTATTCAAACTTGCTATATTAACTAATGACTTGTTTGTACCCTTTGTGCTTATTGTTTTAATGTTGCCATCTACATTTACATTTATTGATTTTGTCAAATCTCTACCATTTGGTCCAATACCTGTACAAACGCCACCGTCACAAGGACCAACTTCCTGTCCAACCATACCGTTTTGAACATCTATATCAAGATTTTTTGAAGCCTTGATTAATGTTTCTTTTGTACCGTAGTTCAACAAGTTACCATCATTAATTTTAATATTAACGTTACCTGTAGAGTTTAAGTTATTGCTTCCTGTATAATCGCCGAGAATAACATTTGAATTTTTATTTGTTATATTAATTCCATTAGCATTAACATGACCTTTCACATTAATACCGTTTTTGCCGGAGTTAATAATATTTGCGCTATGAGTAGAGTTTTTAACCAAGCCTCCATTTGCAATGCTTACACCATCATTACCTGTATTTGTAACAATGAGTTCGCCGCCTTGATTGCTCAACAAACCAGTAGATGCAATTAAAACACCTGAACCGGTATTATTAACCAACAACTTGCCGCCTTTGTTTGCAACAGTGCCTGATACATTAACTTCACCATTTTTGTTAACCAATAATGTATCACCGTTTCCATTCAATGATTTGCCTGAAACGTTAATACCTTTAGAACCTAAGTTTGTAATTTCTGTACTACCAGTACCAAAGTTTTTCATTGTACCGGCAATATCAGTTCCACCATTTTCGCCATAAGTTCTAATTATAATACTTCCGTTATCATTAGCAAAAGAATTAGCACTCATATTATCTGCATTTACAAGTTGATTAAACAAAGCTTCAGCTTGAGTATTTGAAAGAATTTTTGTAGCATCTTTAACACCGGCCATAATTTGAGCATCAGGTGAAACTTGTAAGTTTGCAGCATTGATATCAACAAAGTTTCTAGCTAAAACCTTACCATCAATTTTTACAGTTGCATTACCTTCACCCAATTTTGATTTGTAATCAGCAATCAAAGAAGGTCTTTTCAAATCACTTTTATATTTTTCGTAACTATTGCTATCAGGTGTTAAAACAGTCAAAGAGCCTACGTTCAATACACCGCTTGAACCGACAACCATTCCGTTTGGTGAAATAAATACGGCATGCCCGTTATTAAATGCACCATTTTTGCCAACTGCGTTAACAATACCCTGAATGTTAATTTGATTATCAACAAGGTTCACAAATGTTGACAAATCTTGTCCTTGTAAGTAATAGATCAGATTTGCAACATCACCTTTACTTAAATCAAAGTTTTGATATTTTCTAAAACCGATACTACCTGCTGGATTTTTAGCAGTTGGAGTGATATCAAAGACTCCATTACTACCAGTAACACCTGAAATATTTGTTGCCAAAACTTGCAAACAGAAAGATTGTTGTAAGAAGAAACAAAATGTCAATGCCGAAGCAACTGCTTTTCTTTTACCGGCTTTTATCTTAATCATGCTTTTCCTTTCAAATATTTTCCCTAATTTAAAAATTATTTTATATAAAATTCGACTAGCGTTTTAATATTATCAAGAGAATAGTTGTATTTCTATTTATTATTACAATTCCTTAATAAATTTGCACACAAATCTACTTTCCTCAAATACTAAAATCCGAGAAAAATTTTTCTTGCCATATTATTAACAAATATTAACGTTCCTACAATTCAGGGCGTTTCATAATAGTATTTGTCAATGTGAAATAACAAATATAGAATACACTTATTAAGCTCAACATTTCAACTAACGCAGGCAAGTGAATAAATTTGTCGAACACATAATACAAAGCCACAAATGGCACAAAAGATATTACCATCCTTCCCAAGATTAATTTCGGGAAAACTAATCTCAAACCAGGAAGTACAATGATTATACTTAATAAGAAATATAAGAAGTTTGCACCCAATGTTGCAATACCAACACCTACCAATCCCATCTTAGGAATTAACAGAATGTTTAACGCTATATTTGCAATACCTGATATCAACTTAATTATAAAATCAAAATAAGTTTTATTCGCCAAATGATATTGTAGAGTTGTGTAATCAGTTAAGGCCATGAAAAATGTTCCAAATGCAAAATAAGGAACAAGTTTAAATGCAATTAAAAACTTATCATTTGATGACATCATTTGAACATAATCCGTTGCATATAGAGAAATTACAATAATCACAGGCAATGCAATCATTACATAATATCCTGTAAATCTTGAAATCAACGGTCTTACATCAATTTTTTCTTCATACATATTGATAATTCTTGGAATTGCAGCAACTGTGATTATTGAAAAAATAGTCATCAAAAGCGGCAACGTCAAACCATAAGCAACTCCTACAATTCCAACTTGAGAAAATCCATGAATACTATTCATGATAAATTTATTACTTTGATTAATTATCCATGCACTTAAAGATGTTGCAGCAATCGGAACTCCATATTTCATAATTGGCAAAACAGAATTCCACTCAATTTTTTGTAACTTAAACCATGACAAAATGTTACTCTGGTAAATTAACAACAAATCGATCAATGATATCGAAACTCCCATACCTAACAACAACGCAACTGCTCCTAAGTGGAAGAATTTAACAAAAAATATTGATAATAAAATTGTCAAAAATTGGTTAATAATAGTTGAAAGCGTAAACGACATTGCTTTTAACTGCGCTCTCAACAACTGGAATAATAAAGCCCTTATTGCAACCGGAATAATTAAAACCAAAATTGCAAAGAAATATTTTACCGGAATATGGAAAAATGAATAGAAATTGTGTCTAAAAACAAATGACAATACAAACATCAAGAACAAATTTGTTGCAAGCATTGTAACAAGAGTAGTCAAATATTTCGGCATATCTTGCGACATTTGATGGTGTTTAAAAAATCTTAAGCCGGACAAACCAACCCAGTCAGAAAAAATGATACACAAAAATGACAAAACAGCAATTGACAAAGAATACAACCCATACTGTTCAGGTGATAATAAACTTGTATAAACCGGAATAATTATGGCGTTCCCAATCATACCAACAATTTTAGATGGTGAATATTTTACCATATCTCTAAAAATAGCTTTTAACTGCTCTTTTTCAACTTCTCTGTTTTCTACAAATTCCATTACCATTTCCTATTCATTTTGTTATTTATAATATTTGCTTATTATACTATTTTTTCTTAGTCTTGTAAAACGCCAAACAAATCGTAATCATCTGCTCGATTTATTAAAACATTCACAATATCTCCAGGAATAACGCTATCATCTTTTACCTCTGCATAAACCATACCGTCAATTTCAGGAGCATCATGTTGAGAGCGCATCAATACCAAACCATCATCAGTATAACCTTCTACTATACAAGGTACAACTTTTCCAACATAACTTTCATTAACTTCTCTGGAAATTTTCTTTTGCAAAGTCATTAATTTTTTATGTCTTTGTTTTTTAATTTTGGCAGGAACTTGATCATCCATAGAATAAGAAACTGTGTTCTTCTCACGAGAATATTCAAATACTCCCATTTTTTCAAATTTAACTCGTTTTACAAATTCATAAAGTTCATTAAACTGCTCTTCGGTTTCTCCCGGATAACCTACAATAAATGCAGTTCTGATAGCCACATCAGGAATTTTATTTCTAATCTTGTTTACTAGAACCTCATAATCCATAACAGGTCTGCGCATAGCCTTTAAAATTTCTGCATTACTATGCTGCAACGGAAGATCAATATATTTAACAACTTTATCTAATTTAGCAATAGCATCAATTAATTCATCACTAACCTGTGTCGGGTAAGCATACATAATTCTAATCCAACCCAAGCCTTCAATTTTGTTCAATTCTTCTAAAAGCTTAGGTAACATTTGTTTCCCGTACAAATCAATTCCATAGCTTGTTGTGTCTTGCGCAATAAGGACAATTTCGGTCACACCTTTTTTTACTAATGAATTAGCTTCTTCCAAGATATTTTCGATGGTTCTTGAGTGATATTCACCTCTCAATTGAGGAATAATACAATATCCGCAATGATAATTACACCCATCAGCAATTTTTATGTAAGAACTTGCACCAACCGTAATCTGTTGTCTTTCAATATTTTCAGGGTAGATATATTCGGGTTTTTCAGAAACATGTTCAACGTAATCTTTTTTGTCGCCCGTAATTCTATCCACAACTTCAATAATTTCTTTGATATCAGACGTTCCAATCATACCGGAGATTTCTGGAATAGCCTTTTTAAGTTCCCCTTTATATTTTTGAGGGAGACATCCGGTAACAATAACCTTTTTGCCATCCTGAACCATTTGTAAAATAGATTGAACAGATTCTTTTTCAGCATCATGGATAAAAGAACAAGTATTTACAACAACAATATCTGCATCTTTTTCATCCAACGTAATTTGATGTCCTCTTTGAGCCAAAAGTCCTAACATAAGTTCAGAATCTACTAAATTTTTTGCGCATCCGTGATTTAATAAAGCTATTTTCATTTTATACCTCTTTTAAAATCACTTTAGCATGAATAAAAATTTTTGTAATCAGTCAAGTTGTCAAAATTAGCGAAAGCGTGTGGCAGATTAATTTCAAATTTTTTAATTAATATGTCATTTGCCAATTATCATTCAAAATCTTTCCAAAACAACCGTCAACATAATTAGCACTAGCACAGTAATTTGAATACTGAGTTTCTCTTTCTGCAGTTGTTAATGGAGCAACCGTATTTGCATTAATCGGAATATCATCAATTATTCCATTATTGTAAACATAGAACCAAAAGAAATCTCTACCATTAATATTTGGACCTTTTTGCCCATTAATATCAACCGCAATATTTATCAACTTATTTCCTGACAAGAAATACAGAGGTCTTATAGATGTACCACTTGCTAAAACAAAAGATTTTGTACTTGAATATGCAGTTATTGTTGTTCCACTTAGATTTTTGTAAGAACTAGAAAAGCAATTATCCATCGTATCGCATTCTTTTACGACTTTAAAATACGTTCTAATAAAATTATTTACCGCATCTTGAGAACTCAACCCCGCCTCTGACAAATTGATAGCATTTCTGTCGGTTTGATATCTCAAAAGGGCTTGAGATATCTCATTATAAGTCTTATGCAATTGAGTTACGTAACTTTGACGTTGATAATTCTGCATTAATGTCGGAACAGTCATTGCAGACACAACACCAATAATCCCAAGAGTAACTAAAACTTCAGCAAGAGTAAATGCTAATTTATTTTTCATACAAACTCCTTTTTAAAATCCTGCATTATATATTTCTATTATACACTATATAATGCACTATGTCAATATATTTTCTATATTTGTCATTAAATAGTATGATTATTTAATGAACGATGAATACAAACTTGAAACAGAAAATTTAAAAGAACAAATAAAGTATCTTTCTGCATTACAAGGCATAACAATGTCAAAACTTAAAGATGAAGTAAATTCAAAGTTCAATAAAACAGATAGTGTTAGAAATTTAGGAAATAAACTCCGTAACAAGACTTTCAGGGTTTCAGAATTAGCGGAGATTTTAGATATACTAGGTTATGAGATTATTTTAAGGAAGAAGTAATACAATCCTTCCTCCCTTCGAGGGAGGATGAAAGGAGGGTGCTAATTTTGATTTTCAAGTTGCCCCTTCGGGAAGTCACCCATCCCAGCCTTCCCTCTTTTAGGGAAGGAGTAATTTTTCCTCCCTTGTGAGGGAGGATTAAAGGTGGGTGCTGATTTTAATTATTATGTTTTCCCTATAGAATATCACCCATCCCGCCCCCTTTCCTCGAAAAGGAAGGAGTAAATTTGTCATACCTTATAAGAGGAACTCTAAAAAACTTAGTTTCCAAACTTCCTTTTCATCCCAAATTTTATCAATTTGTTTTGAATATCAAACGGCAATTTTGACATAAGTTCTGCAAACATTGCATCTTTTCCAACTGTATAAGAAGGTTTCGGATTATCCATTAAATCAATCTTTGAGATTATATCTACAACTTTTTCAACATTTAGACCATTTTGCCCGTTTTTATGAGCATTTGCAACCATATATTTCATTTCTTTGTCATAGTCTTTACAGTTATTTATACTCTCTTTATTCAATTCAATCGACTTATCCCACAATGGAGTTGCAATTACACCTGGTTTTATGGAAACCACTTTCAAATTCGATTCCAAAGTCATTGCATTAAACAAAATATCCAATGCTCTTTTTGAAGCACAATAAGGTGCTACAAACGGAAATATCCCAAAACTTGCCATTGAGCTTATATTAATAACCTTTGCATCTTCCAACAATGGTAGCAAATTTTGAGTAAAATCAATATGAGAAAAAGTATTAACCTCAAATTGTTTTCGCAAATTATCAACAGGAATTTTTTCCATAACCCCAGCAACAACACACCCCGCAACATTTATCAAAGTATCTATTTTTTCTGTCTTTGATTTAATATACGCAGCAGCTTGTGAAATACTCTCTTTTCTCTCCATATCTATATAGAAAGGAATTGCACCGAGTTTTTCTAATTCCGTAACGTATTTTTCATTGCGATAACCCGCAAAAACTGTATTATTTTTCACGAACTTTTGTAAAAGAGCTTTACCAATACCTGATGTTGCGCCTGTAATTACGTATGTCTTTCCCATAAATCACCATTAATCTGACATATAAGAACTGAACAATGGCAAGTACAACGCCAAAGCAAGTGTCAATACGATACTACCAATTACAATCAACATTATCGGCTCAATCATTTTTGTCATTGTGTCAATAATGCCATCTAATTTCTTATCAATAAAGTTTGTAGCTTGTAATAACATATCGCCCAAACGACCTGATTGTTCACCTGTTGCAATCATAAACAAAATCATCTTAGGCATAACCCTTGTTGAACGCAAAGCAATTGACAAGTGTTGACCTTGCTGAACTTTTAATGTTGCGGTTTCAATTTTTGTTTTTAAAGTATAGTTTGTCAAAGTTACATTTGCCAAATACAAACATTCAATAATTGGAACACCGGCATCATACGCAACCTGCATTACGGCAACAAAGTTTGCAAAGTTTGAATATTGGATTAAATCACATAATAGAGGAACTTTCAAAACAAACTCGTCAATTTTTCTTTTACTAGGTTGCCATCTCATAATGAATGTAAAGAAACCTGCGATTGAACCCAAGATAATCGGAACAAAGAACCAATATGTTTTCAAGAAAATACCTGCACTCATCAAAGTAGCTGTAATCCAAGGCAAGTCTTTTCCCATACCATCAAACATTTCTTTGAATACCGGAAATACGAACATCAACATAACAAGTACAATAATTACCGCCAAAACAATAACGAACATCGGATACATCAATGTACCAATAACTTTACCTCTGATGGCAGCTTCTTTACCTAACAATTCTAATAAACGTTGCAATGTTTTTTCAAGTTCACCTGAATCTTCACCGGCTTTTACAAGACCAATATAAATTTGTCCGAATTGATCAGGATATTTAGCAATTGTATCTGCAAAAGTTGCACCAGCCATAATCTGTCGTCTTAACTCTTTTGCAACAAGTCTAACTTTCAACTTTGCGGCATCGTTTTCAATAAACATCAAGGATTCAATAATTGGAATACCTGATTGAGCCAAAATTTGTAGAGTTGAGGTAAAATCCATTCTATCTTGCAAGCCAAGTTTTTTAATTTTACCACCTTTGACTTCGGTCTTTTTTTCACTATCTTCTTCACTTTTAGTTTTTTCCTCATAAACTTTAGTTGGAATAAAACCTAAGCTGCGAATACTTTCACGAGCTTCACGCAAGTCTTCTGCGTTAACTTTACCTTTAACAATATCCTTATTATTTTTTAGTGCTATATAGTTATATATTGTCATTGTTTCTCCTATTCGTTAACCACACCAAGAACTCTGACAAATTCATCAATAGTGGTTTCGCCATTTAGTATGTGGGTTAAGCAAGATTGATTTAGGGTTTTCATACCATTTTTAACTGCTGCTTCTTCAATTTCCAAATCGTGTGCGCCTAAAGCAACAAGTTTTTTGATTTCTTTATTAATTGCCATGATTTCGTAAACACCAAGCCTGCCTTTGTATCCTGAAAAATCACATTTGTTACAGCCTTTTGCCCTATATATAGGCTTTTTCATAAACTCTTGAATTTCTTTTTCATCTGCAATAATTTGCCTTGCCTCGTCATGAGTTGCAAAATATTCTTCCTTACAATCATCACAAAGTCTTCTTACAAGACGTTGCGCAATTACGCCTGACAAAGTTGATGACACAAGATAGTCTTTCGCACCCATTTCAATCAAACGGGTAACAGTTGCAGCTGCTGAGTTTGTGTGAACCGTACTTAATACAAGGTGACCTGTCAATGCGGCAGAAATCGCAATTTCCAAAGTTTCATAGTCACGAATTTCACCGACAAGAATAATATCAGGGTCCTGTCTTAAAATCGCTCTCATACAAGATGCAAATGTAATACCTGCCTTTGCGTTAATCTGTGACTGGTTAATTCCTTCCAACTTGATTTCTATCGGGTCTTCAATTGTCGTAATATTAACATCTTCATCATTCAAACTTTTCAATACTGAATACAATGTTGTTGTTTTACCTGAACCGGTAGGACCTGATGTTAAAATAATACCATTCGGACAACTTACCATATTCTTAATTTTCGCAATATCTTCTGCAGTACCGCCGATAAGACTAATATTTTTATCTGCAGCATTCAAACTTACCGCCGGCGCAAGTACACGGATACAAACCTTTTCTTTACCGGAAACAGGAAGTGTATTAATACGGAAGTCATAAGAACCGTTTTTATATTTAATTGAGAACGTACCATCCTGAGGACGTCTATGTTCTGCGATATTCATCCTTGACAAAACTTTGAAACGAGCAATAACAGAAGTTTCTACCTTTGGCGGAATGTCAAGAACTTTTTTAATGAAATATGAATTTATTTTAAAGTAAAATCGATGAATTCCAAACTAATTTTTGAATATTAAAATTCAAGATTACGTCGACACTGAAGGAAATTTCTGTTTCAAAGACAAAATTGAAGAATTTAAAGATACACCACTTGAAGTTATGGAAAACAAACCGCTTGAATTTAATATTCAAGTCGACAAAAGAGTTATCAAGTCTATTATTTCACCAATGTTTACAAGAAACAAAGATTACGTTGGCTACATAATCGTTCTTATTGATATGACAAAAGAAGCTGAAATGGATGCGATGAGATCAACATTTATTTCAAATGTTTCACATGAACTCAGAACCCCTGTTACTGTTTTAAGAAGCTATATCGACACACTTTATAATTACGGAAATGAATTTGATTATGATACTCAAAAAGAATTTATTGGAACTATAAACCAAGAAATTATAAGACTTCAAGGTATGGTTAACGATATATTAGATTTTTCTCGAATGGAAGCAAATGCTCAGATGGAAAAATCTTTGAATAGTGTGTACGAAGTTGTCGATACATGTGTATCGCAGGTTCAAGCCTTAACAAAAGAACGAAATTTAAAAATAACTGTAACAAAAGAAGATGGAATTCCTGAATTTTTATTTAACTATGATGGCATTGAACGAGCATTAACAAACCTTTTGTCAAATGCTATTAAATATTCTCCTGATAATGGAGAAATTAAGGTTAATCTTACTAAAACAGACAACAATGCAGAAATTACAGTTACAGATCAAGGTTGCGGTATTGCGCCAGAATTTCAAAAGAAAATATTTGATAGATTTTATAGGGTTGAAAACAATATACATACAGTAAAAGGGACAGGATTGGGATTACATCTTGTTAAACAAACAATTGAAAAATACCACAACGGTAAAGTATTTGTAAATTCAGCAGTAGGTCAGGGTTCAACATTTGGAATTATTTTACCGATAAAAACGATTGAAACTGCGAATATTTAAGAGGTGTTATGGATTTTGAAGATATTTGGAAATGGTTTTGCAGATTAAGTTTAATTATCTTTATTATTATTGTAATAAATTCAATTCTTGGCGATATTTTATTCCGTATCAAATTTAGTTTTCCGCATGTATCTTCAACTACACAAGTACCAATAAACACATACAATGACCCTATACAAAATATGCTGGATAATGGTAAATACATGAAGGTTAATGGAGAAAAATACAAATATGCAATTCAGCCTCAAGCTGAATATTCATTATCAGGACTAGTTGTAGCTAAAAACAACAACTTTTGGTTCAGGGATGTAATGCGAAGCGAATTTGATGACGTATTTTTAATAGATTTAGGGATTGTGTGGGGTGAATTAGCCTCTAAGCCCAAAGAATTACATAAACATTGGAAATTCAAATCAACAAAAACTTTAGGACAAGCCAGACAATTGCAATGGAGAGCAAAACAGCCTTATAACAATACTTATTGGGATCTAAATTATGTATCATCACACGTTTCTCATACACACATTATTCCGGCAAATGCAAACGTTATGGGGGCTTTGTTAAAAGTCAAAAAGAATGACATAGTGAAAATTGACGGGTATTTGGTTGATATTTACAATGGGAAAGGTAAAACTTTAGGAAAATCTAGTTTATCAAGAACTGACACTGATGCAACAAGCAGAGGATACGGAGCTTGTGAAGAAATGTATGCAATACAAGTGCAAATAGGGAATAAGATTTATAAATAGTTTTCCCTCTCTTTACACACTAGTTGTGCAAATTTTCTATTTTTTATATAAACCTACTCAAACAAGGCATTAATTTTATCTAAAATATCTTGCGGATC
>OGQZ01000769.1_pt1 | contig 26574 bp, 29 predicted proteins | sample 1553321 | NCBI WGS metagenome assembly OGQZ01 (sample SAMEA2579958, study PRJEB22360) | human gut metagenome | reverse complement strand
TTGTGCAAACCTGTCATCGAAAGATGATAAGGCGGCACACTGCTACCTCACGAACAAAAACTGGTGGAAGCATTGGAGGAAGAGAGCATTTTCCGCCAGATGGCAACGGTTATCAAAACTTCCAACGGCGACCGCAAGATTCCGATTGTGACTTCCAAGGGCGAGGCTGTCTGGATGGACGAAGAACAGCAGTATTCTCTTTCTGATGATACATTCGGACAGGCATCGCTTTCCGCATACAAGCTGGGAACAGCAATTAAAATTTCTGAAGAACTCCTTAACGATTCTGTATTTGATTTGCCGTCCTACATTGCAAAGGAATTTGCAAGAAGAATCGGTGCAAAGGAAGAAGAGGCGTTTTTCGTTGGTGACGGCAAGGGAAAACCGACAGGTATTTTCAATGCCACAGGTGGTGCGGAAGACGGCACTTCCACCACAGGTGCAAGTATTACATTTGATGATGTGATGGAACTTTTCTACTCCCTCAGAAGTCCGTACCGCAAGAAAGCGGTGTGGGTGCTCAATGATTCCACAGTGAAGGCACTTCGCAAGCTGAAGGACAACACAGGAAACTATATCTGGAGTCCGTCTGTGCAGGCTGGTGTTCCGGACACAATTCTCAATCGCCCTTACAAGACATCCAGCTATGTGCCGGAAATCAAGGCAGGCAACAAGTGCATGGCATTTGGCGACTTTAGTTATTATTGGGTAGCCGACAGACAGGGACGCTCTTTCAAGAGACTGAATGAACTCTTTGCTATGACTGGTCAGGTTGGTTTCCTTGCAAGTCAGCGTTTGGACGGCAAGTTGATTCTCCCGGAAGCTATCAAGACACTTACCATCAAGAAAGCGTGATGCTATGATTACGCTGAAAGAGGCGAAAAACTATCTGAGAGTAGATTATGAGGAGGACGATAGTCTGATTCAAAATCTGCTTTCTACAGCAAAAAATCTGGTAATGGACGTTGGCAGAATGGACGAATCCGCACTTGCTGAAAATGAAGATACCGTGCGGACTGCGATGCTTTTCGCACTTGGGTATCTTTATGAAAACAGAAGTAATCCTGATTATCATAAACTTACACTGAATCTTCGTTCAATTCTGTTTGCACAGCGAGAGGGCGTGATGTAATGGAAATCGGGACTCTGAATCAGAGAATCACCATTTTGGAACACAGAACAGTTGTGGACGAGATCGGCAACCATATTACAAAATGGGAAGAAACCTTTTCTTTGTGGGCAAAGGTAATTGTAAAAACAGCAAGTGAAACCACGGATGCAGGAGTTACCAAAGAGGTACAGAAACTTGAATTTCTCGTTCGTCAAAGTCCTGCATCGCTGAATATCAACAGCACCAATTTCCGTATTCTTTTCAGGAATAACATTTACAATGTCACCGGAATTACTCCTTTATACGACCACAACAACTACATGAAAATCGAGGGTGAAATACGAAAGGCAGGTGCTTCCGATGACTTCAATTGATGCAATGGCTGATGAAATTATGAAGGGTCTGACAGAATATGCAGACCTTGCAGATACGTCAATGAAAAAGGCGGTCAGAAAAACTGCAAAATCTGTAAAAGATGAAATATCTGCCAATGCTCCAAAGCGAACAGGAGCGTATGCTAAGAGCTGGACTGCCAAAAAGACAAAGGAAAACAGCCATTCTCTTGAAATGACTGTGCATTCTAAAAACAGGTATCAGCTGGCACATTTGCTGGAAAAGGGGCATGCCAAGCGTGGCGGAGGTCGGGTATCCGGCAAACCGCACATTGCTCCTGCGGAAGAAAACGGTGTACAGTTGCTGGAGCATTTAATCGAGGGGGCGTTGTCATGACCTACGAACAAATCGCAGAAATGATGGAGGAAATGGGACTGCCTTTTGCCTACCATCATTTTGCCGAGGGCGAAAGCCCTGCACCGCCTTTTCTGCTGTTTTTATCTCCCAGAGAGAACACATTTTCAGCGGATAATTCCATGTATTTCAGCTTTAAAATGCTGGATATTGAACTTTATACAGACGTTAAGAATCCTGAACTTGAAAAGCAAGTTGAAAGTGTTCTGAGGAAACGCAAAATTTATTACAAAAAATCAGAAGTATGGATAGAGTCAGAAAAACTCTATGAAGTGCTTTACGAAACGGAGGTATAACCTATGGCAACGAACAAGAAGAACAAGGTCAAATTCGGTTTGCAGAACGTCTACTGGGCAAAAATCAATGAATGGGGCGAAGACCATGACGGCAACAAGACCGTTCCTGCATATGGTCCGTCAAAGCACCTCCCCGGTGCTGTATCGCTGTCTATCGATGCAAACGGCGAGGCAGAAAATTTTTATGCAGACAACGGCGTTTACTACGTCATCAACAACAATGCAGGATATACAGGTGACCTTGAAATTGCTCTTATTACAACCGAATTTGCAACTGAGATCTTAGGTGAAATTTTGGATAACAACGGCGTTCTGGTGGAAAAGAATGATACGGAACTTGCCCAGTTTGCATTGATGTTTGAATTTTTGGGCGATAAGCACCATATCCGTCATGTGATGTACTGCTGCAGTGCTTCCCGTCCTGCAACGGAATCTGCAACAACAGAGGAAAGCACGGAAGTCAAGACAGAAAAGCTGTCGCTGAAAGCGATCCCTTTGCCGACAGGTCTTGTAAAGTCCAAGACAACGGAAAGCACCACAGAAGCGGTTTACAACAACTGGTTCAAGATGCCGTATAACCCTGATACGGTCGTGAAATCTTCCGCCAAAACATCTTAAGGAGTGAGCATTTATGGCAATCAAGAAAATAATTACGATCGATGGTATTGAAGTGCCTTTCAAGGCAAGTGCAGCAGTGCCAAGACTGTATCGTTTGAAGTTTCGCAGAGATATTTACAAGGACTTTTCAGCTCTGAAAACTGAGGTCACTGAGGGCGATGAAAACAAAAGTGAGATCGGCATTGAGAGCCTTGAAGTCTTTGAAAATATCGCCTACATCATGGCAAAACACGCTGATCCGGAGAATGTTCCTGATAATCCGGATGATTTTCTGGAACAGTTCAACACATTCAGCATTTATGAAATTCTTCCTCAGCTTATTGAATTGTGGGGACTGAACACAGCAACGCAAGTAGAGTCTAAAAAAAACATCGCCAGACTGACCGCCCGATGACAACTCCGCTTTTTCTCCTGAGATGCAAACAGCTCGGTCTTTCTATGACCGAGCTGGATTTGCTTACTATTGGATTAATAAACGACATGTTCACAGAACGTGAAAATGATGAGTATTCGGGGTGGAATGAGGTTGCTGGACAGGCGGATTTTGACGCATTTTAATTATTTGTCATCATAATGTCCGCGACAGCTGACAATATAAATTCTATCATTTTCAACGTGATAAACAAGGCGGTCTTTCTCGTTGATTCTTCTGCTGTACTCACCGTGCAAGTTGTTCTTCAATGCTTCCGGTTGACCAATACCTTCAAGGCAACCATTTCGTTCAATATCTTTGATGAGTTGGTTGATTCGTTTTAAAGTCTTTTTATCCTGTGTCTGCCAGTAGAGGTAATCGTCCCAGGCGTCATCAGACCATATTTTTTCACTCATCGTCCACCTCAATCAAATCATGAGCAGTTCCTTTGCCGTCACGCAACTCCTGAATTGCTTTCATCAAATGTTTTTGATTGGATTCGCTGTAAAAAGGGTCGCTTGACTGAGAAATCTCAAATGGAATACGTCTTTCACGCAGAACAGCCTTTATAAAAAGGTTAATGGCGGCAGATGTATTCAATCCAACATCAGAACAGAAATTATCAAATGCCTGTTTATCCTTTTCGTCAATGCGTGCAGAGATTGTTGCTTGTGCCATAACAGCCACTCCTTTCTGTATGATCTCTGCTTATATTATACCACTATTTTATGCAAATTGCAAGTGTTTGTATTACATTTTTTCAAAAAAGTGAGGTGAAACAACAGTGGCAAACAGAATCAAGGGCATCACCGTTGAGATCGGCGGAGACACGACCAAGCTGTCAAAGGCATTAGAGGATGTAAACAAGAACATCAAAAACACCCAGTCACAGCTAAAAGACGTAGAAAAACTCCTGAAACTTGACCCAAAGAACACAGAATTACTCTCACAAAAACAGAAACTTCTCGCTGACAACATTTCTGCTACAAAAGATAAACTTGCAACGCTGAAAACTGCCGCAGAACAGGCAAATACTGCTCTTGCAAATGGCGACATCACACAACAGCAGTATGATGCCTTACAGCGTGAGATTGTCGAAACAGAAAACGAACTGAAAAGACTTGAAGCAGAAGCCAAAAATGCAAATTCTGAACTTGCTAAAATCGGTGAGGCAGGACAAATTCTCCAAAATGCAGGTGATAAAATTTCAGGTGCAGGTGAAAAACTTCTGCCTGTTACCGCAGGCGTTACTGCCCTTGGAACTGCCGCTGTGAAAACCGCCTCCGACTTTGATTCTGCAATGTCAAAGGTTGCCGCTGTATCTGGTGCAACCGGCGATGACTTGCAGGCTTTGCGTGATAAAGCACGTGAAATGGGCAGTAAGACGAAATTTTCCGCCAGTGAAGCCGCCGAAGCCATGAACTATATGGCAATGGCTGGCTGGAAAACAAACGATATGCTTTCCGGTATTGACGGCATTATGAACCTCGCCGCCGCCAGTGGTGAAGATCTTGCCACAACTTCCGATATTGTTACAGATGCACTTACTGCATTTGGACTGACAGCACAGGACAGCGGTCATTTCGCTGATGTTTTAGCGGCTGCAAGTTCCAATGCAAACACAAACGTATCTATGCTCGGTGAGTCATTCAAATACTGTGCTCCGATTGCAGGTGCTTTGGGGTTCTCCTGTGAAGATACCGCTGAGGCACTGGGCTTAATGGCGAACGCAGGTATCAAGTCTACACAATCCGGTACTTCCATGCGTTCTATTATGACAGCTCTTTCAGGTAACGTAAAGTTCTGTTCATCTGCTTTTGGTGAAATGGAAATTGCAACCACAAATTCAGACGGCTCTATGCGTAGCCTTTCTGATATTTTAGCGGATTGCAGGGCTGCATTTGACCAGATGTCGGAATCCGAAAAAGCAAGTGCCGCAGAAACTCTTGTGGGCAAAAATGCCATGTCGGGATTTTTGGCTCTGATGAATGCTGCACCTGCGGATATTGATAAGCTGTCCGGTGCCATTGCAAACTGTGATGGTACATCGCTGCAAATGGCTGAAACCATGCAGGATAATCTCGCAGGACAGCTTACCATTCTAAAGTCACAGCTTGAAGAACTGGCTATTTCTTTCGGCGAAATTCTGATGCCTGTTATTCGTGACATCATCACAAAAATACAGGGATTTGTGGACAAGCTAAATGCCCTTGACCCTGCAACAAAACAGACCATTATCAAAATTGGATTGATGGTTGCGGCTTTAGGTCCGCTTTTGATTGTTGTGGGTAAAACCATTTCTTCTATCGGAAGTACGATGACATTCATTTCAAAAATTCCGACAATGATTGCAGGTGCTAAGACTGCATTTTCAACGCTTGGTGCTGCTATCGGCGGTATTTCTGCTCCTGTGGTGGCTGTCGTTGCAGTTATAGCTGTACTTATTGCAGCATTTGTAAATCTGTGGAACACCAATGAGGATTTCAAAAACAGCATTCTTTCCATCTGGGAACAAATAAAGTCCACCTTTGAACGTCTGACATCAGGCATTGTTGACCGAATCAATGCACTTGGATTTGATTTTGAGAGTTTCGGTGAAATGCTGAAAGCGATGTGGAATGGATTATGCAGTGTGCTTGCTCCTGTATTTGAGGGCGTATTTCAGCATATTTCGGATATTTTCACCTTTATGACGGATACTATTCTGAGCGTGCTTGATGTATTTATCGGCTTATTTTCGGGAAACTGGGAACAGTGCTGGAACGGTATCAAAGGCATTTTTACAGGCATCTGGGACTTTGTAGTCAACCAGTTCAGCAATATTCTGAACACGCTGAGAGGTGTGGCAGATGTATTTCTCGGTTGGTTCGGCACTTCTTGGAATGAAGTGTGGACATCAATTAAGGACTTCTCTGTTGGAATCTGGGACAGCATCTGTTCCGCTTTTCAGGCTGTTGCTGACTTTTTCACAAATATCTGGAATGCAATATCTGCGTTCTTTACCACAATAGTGACTGCGATCTATACCACAGCAGTCACAATTTTCACTTCTGTATATGATTTCTTCGCAGGAATCCTGACCAGCATTCACGACTTTTTTGACAACATTTTCAATGCAATATGGACGGTTATTTCAACTGTCTGCACCGCTATTTATGATACGATTTCAAGCATCTGGAATGCCATTTACAGCTTTATTTCTCCTCTTTTAGAGGCGTTTAAATATCTGTTTGAAACCATTTTTCAAGCAATCCACATCATTATCAGCAATGTGATGGATTGGATCTCGAAAAAGATACAAACCATATGGAATGCGATTGTTGCATTTCTCACGCCTTTGCTTGAAGGCATTAAAATGTTCTTTGAAATGATATGGAATGCCATTTATACCGCAATTTCAACGACATTAAGCACTATTTCAAGTGTTGTTACATCGGTCTGGAACGCAATTTCAAGTTTCATTTCAAGCGTGATGAACACCATAAGTTCTGTCATTTCAAGTGTATGGAATGCAATCAGCAGTGCGGTTTCAAGTGTGGTAAATGCTATCCGAAGCACAGTATCTTCCGTCTGGAGTAGCATTTCTTCCACAATTTCATCGGTAATGAATACGATTCATTCGACCGTGACAAGTATCTGGAATAATGTGAAATCTTCAATTGGCTCTATCATCAGCGGTATTTACACCACGATCAAGGGCGGTTTTGATAATGCTGTCAATTACGTCAAAGGTCTTGCATCAGATGCCTGGAACTGGGGACGGGATATTGTTTCAAACATCATTGACGGCTTGAGAAGTATGATCGGCAGTCTTGCCGATAGTGTATCAAATATTGCCGATACGATCCGTAGTTATCTGCACTTTTCTGTTCCTGATGTAGGCCCGCTGACAGACTTTGAAAGCTGGATGCCTGACTTCATGAATGGTTTGGCGAACGGCATCAACAAAAGCAAAAAGGTCGTAGCAAAGGCAGTTTCAGGTGTTGCAGATACAATGAGAGTAACGCTCAATTCTGATCTCAACTACAATCTTGACGATATGACAGGTGCTATTATGAACGGCAGTTCTGAAAGTTCCATTGTCAATAATTACTATAATAACGACAACAGCCGTACAGTAAATCAGACCAACAATAGTCCGAAATCACTGTCACGGCTGGAGATTTATCGTATGACAAAGAATGTTCTAAATATGTAATTTTATATTAATGAAAATGGTAACCCAAATATCTGCTATATGCATTAAAGATAATATCAGATACAACATTACAATTATAGAAAGAGTCATCACTATATAATTCATCAAATTCAATTTCTCTATCAATTATTGATTTGAATTGAAATATTGAATCATAACAAATTCTCAAAAGTTCATCTTCTTTTATTGTTTTTAGAACTTGTTTTTCAAAATATAGATTTTGATATATATGGTAAACTATATATATCAAAGCCTCTCTTTCTTGAGAACAAGATGCAAAACGATATTCAGGCAAGATTTTGATTTCTCTTATAATATATTTAGCAACAACTGAAGGGAGTCCATACCTTATGGAAAGTGCAAGCAAAACATATGCTTGTTGTAAATACTGAGTAAGTATAAGGTCATTTGGCGATTGAAATAATAGAATTTCATGATCTTTTTCAGGAGATGCAATTTTCTTTTTATGAGTCCCAGTACTATCATTAAGAAAAATATCTAAAAGCTGATTATTTGAAATATCAATTGTAAAATTAAACAATATAACAATTTCATTTTCAAGACAATCTGTGATACTAGATAAATCATAATTTAAATTAAAGGGAATGTTGTAAATTTTTTTATCATATTGAAAGATTATAAAATCACAATTATCTGGACTTATTTCTATGTTTATATGAAGTTCGTTATCTGAATACTGATTATACTTCATTAAACAAATTATTAAGCTTTTAGAATAACTTAATAATCTTCGGTCGCTAGAATTGTTAACTTCTTTTCGAATTTCATTTGGAATATATCTGCTCAAATTAGATAGTGCCATTTTTGGGCACTGACTTAATGGTATGTTGTATTTTCTATGATTTCCATTGGGGTTACTTATATCTTCAACTCTAAAAATCATACTAACACCTCACTTACATTAATTATATCACATTACAAAATAAAAAGTCAAGATAAAACAGGAGTGATTTTATTGTTCTACACTTTAATCCTCGAAAACGAGACAGGTCAAAAAATTGACCTTTCCAAAACAGCAAGCCGATATATGTTCTCCAAAATCAAAGGGCTTGATCCTCCGACAGGAATCATCAGTACCTCGAATTATGCAGGAATGAATGGCTCATATCTGAACAATGCCTTCATTGAAAAGCGAAATGTAGTTATTCCCTTTGAAATGCGTGGCTTTGATGTGGAACTTCGCAGGCACGAACTATATCGTGTAGTCAAGCCGTCACGCTACATCAAGATATACTACTCCACAAAAAATATCTCTGTGTATGCTGAGGGTATTGTGGAAACCTGCGAGGTGGAGAATTTTGAAAAGCTGACCAATGGGCAGATCTCCATTCTCTGTCCCGATATTTACTGGTACTCCACTGAAACGCAGATTGCAGAATATTCCCGTGTCAGAGGTGCGTTTCATTTTGTCTGCCCTGATAATGATGAACCGTTTCCAATTGGTACATACAATACGCAGGATATGATGACGATCAACAACAGCGGTGATGAGGTCGGATTCACCCTTGAAATTAGCGGTGGACCTGCGAAAAATCCGACCATTTATAACGCTCTGACGGACGAATATATGCAGATTTCAGGCGATATTCAAAAGGGCGATGTTATCACCATAACTACGAAAACAGGCAACAAAACCGTTCTTCTGGAGCGTGAGGGCGTTGTGACAAACATCATCAATCGGCTTGTTTCAGGCTCAACATGGCTAAATCTGAAAGCAGGCGAAAATAAATTCTATGTCCGTGCATCAAATGGGCTGAACAATATCAAAGTTCGCCTGATACACCGAAATGCGTACTTAGGAGTGTGAGAAATGCAGATTGAAATTTACAATATGATTCCTGTTGGCGAAAATATCTCCATATCACTTGAGGCTGTCTGTGACAGCTTTTCTTCGCTTTTATGGGATATTGAATATTACAAATGCGGTGCTTTTGAAGTGTATATTGCTGCATCTCCCCGAAATATCGAGATTTTTCAAACTGGCAGAATTGTTGGTCGTGATGATGACAAGGAACATTTCGGACTGATTGAATCCGTGGAACTTGAAACCGATGCAGAAGATGGAGATTATCTCATCATCAAGGGCAGATTTTTAATGTGCTTACTTGAACGCAGAATCATCTATCCCACATTCAACTTTACAAAACTTGTTTCATATTCTCAGATTATAATGAATGTTGTACAGTATAACGCTTGTACATCGGGTATCAGAAAAATTCCGGGACTTGTTGTCGGCTGTTCGTCAGGTTCTTGTTGGGATGCAAAAACAAAATTGCAGGTCAGCTATGATAATCTGATGGAGTGGGTTTACACCATTTGCGAAAAAATCGGCGGAACTGCAAATATCAGGCTTTCCAAAATAGATAATGAGCAATATGAAATGGTTTTTGAACTTTCGCAGGGTACTGACAGAAGTATTTTACAGAAAGTAAATCCACACATTATTTTCTCTGACAGATATAACAATCTGCTGTCTTTCACCTATTTTACGGATACTTCTGTTAAAAAGAATTATGCCTATGTCTTAGGCAAAGGCGAAGGTGAAAAACGCAAGAGAACTACATATTTTGAGGGAACAGAGCCTTCTTCTCTCGACCGATATGAAGTGTATATTGATGCAAAAGACATCTCAGATGAAGAACAGGAAAATGGCGAAACAAAGCCATTATCTGAGAAAGAATATTCGGAACTTCTGAAAGAGAAAGGCAAGCAGAATCTTGTTCCCACAAAAACAAAATCAGAATCACAGATCGCAGTGCAGTCCACACAGTTTCAATACGGTGTGGACTATTTTGTTGGCGATTTCGTCACCGTAGAGCACCAGAGATTCGGCATCAGACAGAATAAAATACAGCTTGTCGGCATGATCGAAAGCTTTGACCATAACGGCAGAAATTTAACGCCGACATTTAAGGGGGAATGATTTATGGCATTTTCATTTGGATTTTTCAATTCTAAAAATCTTGACAGAACGTATACTGCTGAGAATTTCAATGACTATCTCGGCAGTATCATCTGTGACGGGATTCAGGATAATTTCGGGCAGTGTTTCAAACTGTCTGCAAGCAAATTGAAACTGACAATCGGCAGCGGAAAGGCTTGGATTCAGGGACATTACTTCATTTCTGACACGGCATATACCTATGATTTATCTCGCTATGTGGACGAATCTCTGCCGAGATATATGGCGGTTGGAATTTGTTGCAACACTTCTGAAAACGTCCGCAATGTCAGCTTTGAAATCCTCGCAGGAACACCCGCCACAAATCCTGCAATACCAAAATTTCAGAATACAGATTACAAGAAATATCTCACCCTTTGCATTATCAGACTTGATGCAGGCACATCAGAACTCAGCATTACAGATTATCGTGAAAATTCAAACTACTGCGGATATGTCCGCTGTATTCTCGGCAAATGCAAGGTCACAGATATGCTCTCACAGCTTTCTGAAATTCAGACGCAGATAAAAGATTACAACATCACAGTTGGTCAGCTGACAACAAAAATAAATGAGTTAACACTGAAAATCGATGAGATGACGGGCGATGTGGTTTCTATTGGCAAGTGCGGTCAAAGCGTAGATTTTGTGCTTTATTCAGACGGCAGACTGCTCCTCAAAGGCACAGGGGCAACCTATGATTACAATTCTGACAGCAATCTTTCCCCGTTTTTGGATAATAACAATATCAAGACAGTTGTTGTTTCGGAGGGCATCACAGGTATTGGCGAACGCCTTTTTCAGTATTGTGACAATCTGAAAACAGTATCACTTCCGACAACACTTACAGCAATCAAAAAGGCTGCATTTCTGCCGCATATTGACGGTTACATTTATCATCAGAGTCTTAATGGTTTAACAGAACTGAAGATTCCGGAACGTGTTACGGAACTTGGTGTGAATGCATTTGCAGGAACGGCAATCAAGTCTGTAACCGTTCCGTCCTCTGTGGTAACCGTAGGTGCAATGGCATTCAGCGAGTGTCAGTATCTTGAAACGGTGCGATACGGCGGCAAAGTCATCAGTGACAGAATGTTTGTACGATGCACAAAACTGAAAAATCTTACTCTTACCAGAAATGTCAAGGAAATTGTGGGTGGCTGTTTCAATTACTGTGAATCCCTGAATCAAATTACCTATGAAGGTTCTCTTGCTGACTGGAACGCTGTGAAGAAAAATACAAACTGGGACAGCCATGCAGTTGATATCGAATCTCCGCTTTCAAAAATCCAGTGCCTTGATGGATACATGGAATATGTCACAAGCACGAAAACATGGAAAGAGGTGAAAGCAGGATAAAATTTCTTGTAAAAGGGCAGAACATCGAAACGCTGGAGCATGAAGTCATTGCTGCTGACCAGATTACTTTTGTGAAGATATATTTTGTGTTCGATAATAACTGGAAACCGCTACATAAAGTGGTGCAGTTTACACAGGACGAAATAACCTACAACAGGGTTCTCGGAACAGAAAATACGAGTTGTTTTCTGCCTGCTGAACTAACCGCAGGGACTGTGAAAATGTCATTGTTTGGCTATGATGCAGAAGCAACTGAAACAGTCAGAGCAACAACGATTGTAAAAACCTTGTACATCAGACCATCGGGATTTGAGGGCGAAAACAGCAACGTTCCGCCTACTCCTGATTTATACCAGCAGCTTTTGCAGAAGATTTCTGAAAAAGGTAAGGACGGCAAATCCGCCTATGAAATTGCTGTAGAACACGGCTTTGTAGGCACAGAGGTTGAATGGCTTGAAAGCCTGAAAGGTGTTGACGGCAAGGACGGAGTAAACGGCAAAGATGGATGTGACGGTAGAAATGGCGTTGATGGTTTACTGGGCAAAGATGGAAAGGATGGTGCAGACGGACTTCCGGGGCGTGATGGAATTGACGGAATCGATGGAAAATCAGCATATATTATTGCCGTAGAACATGGATTTTCAGGAACAGAAACAGAATGGCTTCAAAGTCTCAAAGGTGCTGACGGCAGGGACGGCATTATTCCTGATATGTCAAACTATGCAACAAAAGCTGATATTGCAGAGCTGCCAAAACAAATTGAAAGCATTTCCGGCATCAGTTATATTTCTGTATTTGAAAGCGATTCTGATACTTTGCAAAAATATGGTGACAGCGTTTACACCTATTACAACGATGGTTATCGTTCTCTTGCAGGTTTTGCGGAGATTTATCCGCATTTCTGCTTTTAAGCTATCTGGTTGGTGCATCAGAAAATGCAACATTCTATCTTGTGAAAAAGACAGATAAAACAGGAGCAGAACTGGCTCAGCATATTTATGAGGAAATCAAGGCGGAAAATGCCCTGCAATTATCGTTTCAATGGCTTTATTCCAATGATTTTATTTCTGTGATGCAGTCGCTGGAAAGTATTCCGAAGGGAGAATATTATCTTGCATTCAGCGGCACATCGGACAATTCACATCTGATGGTCAAGTCTATCAAATTTATGAAGGGGTGATTTTATGAAAGATACCATTTGCCTGATCGCAGGCGTGATCGGCGGATTTATCGCAACGCTGCTTGGCGGCTGGGATTCTGCTCTTGCGACACTTGTAGTATTCATGGGCATTGATTTTGTAACGGGAATCGTGACTGCTGCGATGGGCAAATCCAAACACAGCGAAAGCGGTACACTCAACAGCACGGCAGGCTGGGTTGGTCTTGCAAAGAAGTTTTGTATTCTTCTTATGGTAATTGTGGGAGTGAGAATCGATATTCTCATTGGCACAAATTACATTCGTGATGCCGTTTGTATCAGCTTTTGTCTGAATGAACTACTCTCCATTATCGAGAATACAACTTTAATGGGAATCCCTTTCCCGCCTGCATTCAAAAAAGCAATTGATGTTCTGCAAACGAAAGTAGGCAGAACCGAAGATGAAAAGGAGGACGAATAAATGGCTATTTTAAGACCTGATACAACAACCACTTTGAATAGAGTAAAAATCAACGAGTATTTGCTCACCAGACATAATCCCAATAGAATCGCTATGCCCTCTGTTTCGATGGAGGGTAAAATTATTGGCGTAACAGTCCACAATACAGCATGGATCACGACCGCTGCAGGAACGACACCTGCGGAGCAGTATACTCGTGCAACCGTCAATGGCAATATGAATGATGTCAGAGTGCATTATTATGTTGACAATACCTGTGCATGGCAGAATCTGCCCCACAGTCTGAGCGGATGGCACGCCGCTGATGGCTCCGGCAATGGCAATCGCAGAACAATTGCGATCGAGTGCATCATGTCATCTGCGTATAATGCGACAGATAAGAAGTCTGAGGACAATTGTGCAAGATTGGCGGCAGCTTTGCTGAAGAAATACAATCTTGATATTAACCACCTCTTTACCCACACCCACTGGCTCAATGTCAGAGATGGCAAATCGGGCAGTGTAGATTATCTCAATACAGCAAGAAACTTCTACAAGATGTGTCCGCTTTACATTTTGCCTCACTGGTCGGATTTCAAGAAAAAGGTACAGGGATATATGAACGCTGGTTCTGCAACGACATCAACACCCTCTCTGCACCTGCGGCAAAACAGCTTTACAGAGTAAGAAAGTCCTGGTCCGATGCCAAATCGCAGATCGGGGCTTTTTCTTCTCTTGAAAATGCCAAGAAAGCCTGCAAATTGGGATATGCTGTGTTTGACAGCTCCGGTAAGCAGGTGTATCCTGTAAAGAAGTCCGTTGACGAAGTTGCCCGTGAAGTCATTCAGGGTAAGTGGTCAAATGGTGCGGAACGAAAGAAACGTCTGACTGATGCAGGTTATGACTACAACGAAGTGCAGAAAAAAGTAAATCAGATGATCTGACCCCTTCCCCACGAAGTATGATTTTTTTCATATTTCGTGGGGATTTTTTTCGTCAAAACAGATTTTCATTTCCATAGACACTGTAGGAGGTGTTTTGATGGAACAACAGAAACTATTGGATGAGCTGAATTATCATCGGGCAGACAAAACAGCAAAAATGCTCTTAAATCTTGGTTTGATCACAACTGTCGAGTATGACAAATTACAGGAATTAAACAGGCAAAAATTCTCCCCGATACTTGCAGACTTATTTCCAAAATCGCTTGATATATCATCGAAAAAGAGCTAACATACTACACGGAAAGGAGGAAGCTTATGATTGTAAGAAAAATCGAAGCGAAAAAGCAAAAGCAAACATTATGTCGTGTAGCTGCTTACTGTCGTGTTTCAACAGATAATCATGATCAGCTTGAAAGCCTTGAAACACAAAAGGAACACTATGAATCCTGCATCAGGGCTCATGCCGATTGGGAATGTGCCGGAATATACTATGATTCAGGCATTTCAGGTACAAGTTCCGACACACGTGATGGCTTACAGGCTCTGCTTCAGGATTGCAGAAATGGTAAAGTCAACTATATTCTTACCAAATCAATCAGCAGATTTTCCAGAAACACAGCAGATTGTCTGTCAATTGTCAGAGAACTGATCCGGCTACAAATACCGATATACTTTGAAAAGGAAAATCTCAATACCGGTACAATGGACAGTGAATTGATTCTTTCTATCTTAAGCAGCATGGCTGAAGAGGAATCAATATCGATTTCAAAGAACCTGAAATGGTCGATCCAGAGAAAATTCAGAAACGGCACATTTAAGTTCAGCTGTGTACCATATGGTTACACACGCAATGCAGATGGAGAAATGATCATTGAACCACAAGAAGCAAAAATTGTAAAACGCATTTTCAAAATGGTTGTTTCCGGACTCGGTTCACACAGAATCGCCAAAAAGCTGAACGCTGATGGTATTATTCCAAGAAAAGGAGCTAACTGGACAAGCACAAGCATACTGAATATTATTGGTAATGAAAAGTATATGGGCGATGCTCTGTTCCAAAAAACATTTACAACAGACAGTTTCAAACGAAAGAAGAATCACGGCGAAATGGAGTCATTTCTGATTCACGATCATCACGAACCCATTATCAGCAGAGAATTGTTCGACCAGGCACAGGAAACGATCCGGTGGAGAGCAAGAAACCACCAGAAAGGCAGTGGAATATACGAAAACAGATATTGCTTTTCCGGTAAAATATTCTGTAACTGCGGCAGTGTCATGAAAAGGCAGTCAAATAATCGGATTTCCTGGTGTTGTATCACACATATCAACGATATTTCACATTGCGATATGAAAAGCATCCGTGACGACAGTTTAAAGACAGCTTTTGTTACAATGATCAATAAACTCATATACGCAAAAGGAATTCTGCTGAAACCCTATTATGATTCTGTTGCAGCATCCGCAGGTGATGAAAATGTCATCCATATCAGAGAATTGCAGGAAAAAATCAAATTACTGTCAGTCAGAACGGATAATCTCCGTAAGCTGAGGGCTCAGAATATGATAGACAATGTGGTTTTCAATCGTGAACTGAATGATATGAAAAAGCAGGAAGATCTGTATCGTATGGAAATGATGCAATGTTCAAATGCAGAATCTCAGGGTGCAATTCTATTGCGTGAAACAGAAAAGCTGATGAAATTGATTGATCACAGTGAAATGCTCACTGCCTTTGACGAGGAACAGTTTACAGAGTATGTTGATAAAATCGTCATTACCGACAGAAAAACAGCTGTTTTTTATTTGAAATGCGGATTAAAACTAAAGGAGGAATTGCAATGTATGGCTACAGAATAGAATCCGGAAAAGCGGTCATTGATGAAAATGAAGCCTGCATTCTGAATACCATGTTTCACAACTATCTTAATGGCATGAGTCTGACAGAAGCGGCAGAAACAGCAGGCTTGCATAATTGTCACAGCCAGATCAAGAAAATGCTGCAAAGAGAAATTTATCTGGGCGATCAATATTATCCGCCAATTATCGATAAAGCGTTATTTGCGTTGGTGCAGACAGAGATCGAAAAACGCTCTGCTGCACATTGTCAGCGAGGCAAAAAAAGATGTATCGAACCGAGTATCCTTCATGATTTCTGCATGGATATTCCTTCAAAACAATTTGAAAATCCAGCAGAACAGGCAGAATACCTATACAGTTTGATTGGAGTGAAAGAAAATGCGTGAGGTAATTGTAATACCAAGAAAACCGAGAGTTGGAAATACCGCCACCAAAATTGAAGTGAAAAAACTTCGTGTAGCTGCCTATTGTCGGGTATCCACAGATACGGAAGAACAGGCTTCCAGTTATGAAACACAGATTTCTCATTATGAGGAATCTATCCGCAGTAAGCCGGAATGGGAACTTGTAAATGTTTATGCAGATGATGGTATCAGTGCAACCTCCACCAAAAAGAGAGAAGAATTCAACAGAATGATTGAAGACTGCAAAAAGGGTCTGATCGATATAATTATTACCAAGTCGATCAGCCGTTTTGCCAGAAATACGGTTGACTGCCTGAACTACATCCGAATGCTGAAGGACATGAATATTCCTGTCTACTTTGAAAAAGAATCCATCAACACAATGGATGCTAAAGGTGAAGTCATGATTACTATTATGGCATCACTGGCACAACAGGAATCAGAATCACTAAGCCAAAACGTAAAACTTGGAATGCAGTATCGTTTTCAGCAGGGAATACCAATGATAAATACAACCTGTTTTCTGGGCTATGATAAAGATAAAAACGGAAATCTTGTCATAAATCCAAAGGAAGCCGAAATTGTAAGGCGTATTTTCAGAGAGTATCTCAACGGTTCAAGCTGTCAGGCAATCTGCAAAGGTCTTGAACGTAATGGCATTAAAACATCCAGAGGCAATAAACGCTGGCATGATACCACTGTCCGTAAAATATTGGAAAATGAAAAATATATGGGAGATTTGCTTTTGCAGAAAACCTACACAATTGATTTTCTCAGTAAAAAGCGTGTCAAGAATAACGGCGATATGCCACAGTACTATGTCGAGTCAAATCATGAACCCATAGTGTCAAGAGAAACCTTTATGCTGGTTCAGGAAGAAATTGCAAGACGTGGAATGCTCCGTGACTGCCAGGGAAGAAGACGTGGATACAGTTCAAAATATTGCATGACGGGAATTACCTACTGTGCCAACTGCAATGAACGATATAAGCGAATCATATGGAATATTCATGGCAGGAAAACACCTGTATGGCGATGCAGTTCAAGACTGCATGACCATAACAGTTGTTCTGCAAGAAGTATCCATGAAGATAAACTTCAGAAAGCCTTTGTTGCTGCATTAAATCAGATGATCGGCGACAGCGGTGAATACTTGCAGATATTGCAGGACAATCTGGAGGAAGCATTAACCGTTGGAAAATCTGCAAATATTCTGAAAATCGATGAGCAACTGCGTAAACTTCAACAGGAACTGACCATCAGAACAGAAAATCATCAGGGTTATGATGATATTGCTGAGGAAATTTTCAGGCTGAAGGAACAGCGTGAACAACTTATGATGGACGAAACCACCCGTTCTGATTATAAGGAACGCATCAACGATTTAAAGAAATTTATCGCTACCTCATACCACAGCATCACCGAATATGATGAAACGCTTGCAAGACATATGCTTTCAAAGATCACGATTTTCGATGACCATATTGTTTTTGCGTTCAAATCAGGCGTGATTGTGAGTGTAGAAATGTGAGCATAGCGAACGAACCCCTCTGTTGGAATAAAAACCAGCAGAGGGGTTTTGTTGCATTATGCTTTCTTTACAACTTTCAATTTTAAGCAGCATATCAGCTATCTTTCCACCAACGCACAAAAACGCACATTTTACCGATTGAAAGCGTTAATTGAGGTCGAGTGAGTAAGAACCGAAATTTTACAAAATACTTTTTATCTGTATATGGAAAACACGCAGACACACAAAATACTGTGCAATACTCTGCGAATTTTTCATTTGTACATTTTGCATTGTGCCAAAAGCCACGCAAAATAGCCATTTTAGAGCCTTATTGCCTTGTCATTTTTACCACGCACTCAACGTGCAACGACACTTCAATTTTAATGTCTGCATTTTCGTTTAATTACCCATACAGCCATACTGAATAAGCAATTTGAATTTTCTCGCAAATAGCATATATCTCTACCATCTTAAACTGACTCAATACAATAGGCTAAATGTCCTTACTATTTATCGACTACAGCAACAAGGTCATAACCATTTTCTTATTCAAATTGTTTGTAAGAATACATCTAATCGACTTTCCAGACTTACAATATTTTGTAGTTTTCTATAGTCCCTATTGGACAGGCCATATGCTTGTCAAATAACACTATATTCTTTCCTTTCAAACATACGGTACTATCGTAAATAATACCAGAATATCCCAATGAAATATAATATTGAGCAATTGTTTGAAACGGGGCATAAGTAATTGCTTTATTATCACAACTATCGAGTGGCTTGAAAATTTGTGTCGATAGTAATTTTACATAAGTGTATACAGCCCACTGAGTAAAGACTTTTTCCAATTCCTTTTGATCGATGTTTATTTTAGGAGGAAAACCTGTTGCTTTTATAATTTTTTTACGTTTTTTAGTTTGCGTTTGTACATATTTTTCTAAAGTTACATTTAATTCTACATAAGAAATATCGTCTGCAATGGTTAGATCTACTAATTTGCACATATCATATTTGGTGTCTCGTTGAAAATGACAAAATCCAAACATGTTTCCTCTTTTGGCTCGACATTCAGCCTGTGCACATTCGTGAATGTCGTTATCATTGCCAACCGCCAAATAAAGCCATTCCACATGAGGAGGGCTAAAACGATTATCTTCTTTGATATACTCTTCTTTAGGAAGAAAACGATCATAATTAGGAATCTCATCATTTTTCAATATAGCACCTCTTCCCATTAGCTTATCTTTCAAATCCTTAAAAACAATCGTACTTTGGTCAATACCAGAATGTTTATAAAATAGATCATCATATACCATTAAAAATTTCTGCTTTTTAGCTTTTTCAATTTCATCATAAGAAAATACACCAGCTGCTAAACATTCCCTAAATTCATCCCATGTTTTTCTGATGGCTTGTTCACAATTTTCTATACCACTAAAATCAATAATGCTTCCCATATTTTAATCCTTCTTAGTCTACCAAATATATAGCTACTAATCTACTGTAAGTTTTAGCAAATACACGAGTACCTTTCATAAGTTTAGGATGTGACAATTAATAGTGGATTTGCTTGTGCTTTTTATGGTTTTCACCCTAATATTTGCATTCAATATATGTTCTGTTAAGTCTGTCTATAGAGTTTTTCAAATTTCCATCATCTCAAACTGACAAGTATGTTTCTTACTCTTCTTATCATAGTTCACACCAACAAACAGCACTTTTCCATGATAGTCTTTCAAACAGCGAATATACTTTCGGTCTTTGATTTGTTCCAGTGCAATACCAGTGGTTTGATTCCATTTTAGCTCCACGATCATTGCCGGGTTATGATTCCTAGTTCTCGGTACAAATACCAGATCCGCAAAGCCTTCTCCGCCTTGCAATTCCCGATAAACCGCATAGCTGTCTTGTGCAGAATAGTATGCCAGACTCAGCACACAAGCCAGCGAATTTTCATCGTTATACTGAATTACAGAACAGTTGTCACAGTGAACTTCCTGAAGCATTTCCGCCACTTTTTCCGCATTCTGTGCCAACGTCAATTGCAGCAGCTTGTCGGAACGATGGATGGCATTGTTGACGTTCTGAAATTCTTGTCCCTGGATAGAATTGAGAAATTCCTGCCGCACTTCTTTGTTGGGAATCCAGGCAGTTTTTGTATCGAAGTCATAAGTCAGATAGCCCAGATGTACCAGCAAAGTCAGAATATCGTCTGCAGTTTCAAAAGTACACATATCGTTCTGAAATGTTTTCGTATTGATGGAAATATGTTCTCCGGCAATCATCCGAACGATTTTATCCCGCAAACCGTTCTCATTGCGAACGATATACATTTTCAAAGCCTCATAGGTTTCTGTCTGTGTCCAGTAACTGTCAAAGATGCCGTTCATCATCGCTGATGTTACAGATCTTGGATTATAAATGGATACACCATTGACATTATAGCCATCGTACCAATCTTTCGTTTGCTCGAAAGACATATGATAACGCTCACAGAGCTGACGAACTTCCCTCTCTGTAAAACCAGTGAATTCTGCGAGTGCATATTGATTGGTCATAGAGTATTCATCAAACATATTCAGTGCAGAATGTTGACCGTATTTCTTGATTGGGAGAATGCCGGTCATATAGGCAAGTGCCACATAGGGCTGTCCTTTCAGAAGATCCCGCAGAAAATCCAAGTACTCCTTCTGAGCAGTTGCATTGTCCCGGTGTACTCGGAAAATGGAATCCCATTCGTCAATGATGAAGATAAACTTTTCTTCACATTGACCGTACAGATCTTCCAACGCAATAATCAAACTGGTTTCTTCCGGCTCTATCACGGAGAATGTCTGTTTCATCTCTTTTAGCACACGTTTCTGCAAGAAGTCCAGCATTTCATGGACATTTTTGGTTCTGCCAAGGAATTTCTGCATATCGATGTGAATCACATTATACCGGTTCAGGTGCTTTTCAAAATCCGGTGTCTGTGCGATCTGAAACTTGGAAAACAATTCTCTCGAATCGCAGCCCTTGCTGTAATAAGCCGTCAGCATATTCTCTGCCATCGACTTTCCGAATCTTCTGGGACGGCTGACGCAGATCTCCTTGTTTTCTCCAAACAAACATTTATTGGTGAAAGAAATCAACATGGTCTTATCCACATAAATTTCAGAATAAGTAACTGTAGAGTAAAACAAATCATTTCCTGGGTTCAGATAGATTCCCATGATGCAGCACCTCCGTTTTTTCTTAGTATACCATAAATTTAAGGAGAAATCAAGACAACAATGCCGTTATAAAATCTAAAAATCCTCCCCTGCTTTTATATTTTGCAAAGGAGGATTTTTGAAGTGGTTCACTTTTCAATGGAAACCGCGACACCTGATTGAAATGTAAAATTCAGTCGATCGGAAGAAACCGTTACTTTTGCAAGTAGATGCCGAACCAGCGTTTCATCAAATTCGGCAATCTGATGCGGCTGAGCAGCCAAAAATTCCTGCAGTTCCCGCATACGTTCTTTCTGCTCCTGTTGAGAAACATTTTCCCTTAAAGCCTGTTCCTTTTGCTCTCGCAGCCGAAAGATCTCCTGTGCTATCTCCTCATAATCCTCATGCCGTTCTGCACATTCGATCAACTTTTTCTGAAGAACATCTAATTTTCTCTGTATTTCCTTGGGCAGATTGGATTGTTCCATTTCAATCACTTCAGCCATATTTTCCTGTAAGATAGAAAGATATGTTTCACTGCCTCCTGTCAATTGATTCAGAGCCTCTACAAAAGCTTGCTTCAAAGATTCCTCATAGACTGTTCGTGCATGACACGCTCCTTTTTTCTCCAATCTGGTCATACATCGCCACACCACAGATTTGCAGCCTCGGTTATTCCAATGGATTCTGCGGAATTGTTCCCCACATTCAGCACAGTAAAGCAAACCAGTAAAACAGTGTTTTGCACTAAATCCGCGCCGTCTGCCCATACAATCCACCTGTGAACCACGCCTTGCAATTTCCTCCTGCACCTGTAAGAACAATGCTCTGGGAATAATTGCCTCATGATCGTCCTCCACATAATACTGCGGCATTTCACCGTTATTTTTAATGCGTTTTTTCTTGAGAAAATCCACAGTATATGTTTTTTGCAGAAGGGCATCTCCCATATACTTTTCATTTTCCAGAATTAACCGAATCGAACTGTCATGCCATCGGGTATTTCCTCTTGCTGTTCGGATACCGTCCCGTTCCAGTCCCCTTGCGATCTGCTGACAGCTTGCTCCCTCCAGATACTCCCGATAGATTCGTTTTACCGTTTCCGCTTGTTCCGGATTGATCACAAGATCTCCGTTTTCGTCCTTATCATAGCCAAGAAAACAGCTGGCATTGACCATCACCTTTCCCTGTTGAAACCGATACTGCATTCCCAGTTTGACATTCTGACTCAGAGATTCTGATTCCTGTTGTGCCAGAGATGCCATAATGGTAATCAGCACCTCCCCTTTCGCATCCATTGTGTTGATGGACTCTTTTTCAAAATAGATTGGAATGTTTTGTGCTTTCAGCTGTCGGATGTAATTCAGGCAATCTACTGTGTTTCTGGCGAATCGGCTGATGGATTTGGTAATGAGCATATCAATCTTTCCGTCCATGCAATCCTGAATCATCTGATGGAACTGTTCCCGATGTTTTGTGGAGGTTGCACTGATGCCGTCATCGGCATAGATCCCAGCAAAGACCCATTCCGGATTCCTGTGAATGACTTCCTCATAATGTGCAATTTGTGCCTGATAGCTGGTTGCCTGTTCCTCTGTATCCGTGGAAACACGGCAATAGGCTGCTACACGAATCTTTCGAGTTTCCTGTGACGTTACAGCATGATTTCTTTGCTTTCGGGGTGGAATTGTAGTGACCTTTGGCATTGTTGCATTACTCCTTATTTTCTATCAAATGATAAAGATATTCTGCCTGCTGAAATGGTGTATTTCTATCTAGTTCTGGTATTTGCTGCGGCAGTTCCAACAAAAATTTTGTCTGTGGACATACGGGCTTTCTCCTCGTTTTTCCAAGTCGCTGCATTACATCTGCACGATGCTGCCACTCTGCATTTGCCCGATCATATGTTTCTTTGTCCAGAATTGCCGGATAAAAAGCATCTCCAAGGTAGCATTTTCGCTGCATCATTCGACGAACAGTGCTGTGTGCCATGGGATGACCTGCTGCTCTTGCTGCCGACTGTAAACTCATACCAGCAATATAATTTTGAAAAATAAGGCGAATCTGTGCTGCCTCTGCCGGTATAATCACAGCAGCACCGTTTTCAATTCGGTAGCCGTAAGGAATCTGTCCCATCAAATTTCCTCCTTTAACAGCAAACCGCATTTGAGCCGAAATCCAATATGATTCCGATCATACAAAATTATTTGTTCTGCAAATGCAGAAAACCATGTCTCCTGAAATTCTGTCAACATTGCAGAATGCTGCTCTGTAAATCGCAGCAGCTGTTTTAATTCTGCAATTATCTCAGTTTCTCCATGTGTTTCCTGTTCCAACTGTGCAATTTCCATACGGCAGGACTCCGCTTGCTTCTGCAAAGCATTCATTTCCTGCCGGAATAAAACAGGATCTATGACCTTTTGTGCATACAAACGGTGCAGTGTGTTTTTCTTTTCAGCATGAGATTCCAGCTGCTTTTGCAGTTCCTGCATTCGCCGGACATTTTCATCATTGCTGTTCGTTTTCAGCTGTTCTAACAATGGTTTCAAAATGTGCTTTCTGCTGAAAATCAGTTTGTTCAACATCGTAACAAAAGCGGCTTTCAATACCTCCTCCCGCACATATTTCATAGGACATTTTTGAGCACTTTCAATATGAGCCGCACACGTCCATGCAATTTCATTGCCGCTGTGGATCCTGCGTTTGCAAGTGCTGCCGCATTTGCCGCAAATCACCTTTCCGGAAAAAGCATATCGCTTTTGATACTTTCCTGTACCATACACAATGCCTTTTTCGGCAGCTCGCTGTCGAATGACTGCATTTGCTTTTGCAAAAGTTTCCCGACTAACAATCGGTATGTGATGATCTGAAAGAAGATAACATTCCACTTCCCCATGATTTTTGTGCCGATGAAAATGTACATCGGTATACGTTTTCTGCAGCAAAACATCTCCCACATATTTTTCATTCGCAACAATTCCACGAATCGTAGCATCACACCAATGACGTCCATTCTTGAAAGGGATCCCCTGCTGTTCCAACAGACCTGCAATCTGACAAGAACTTTTTCCGGATAACAAGGCAGAAAAAATGTATTTCACAATTTCTGCCTCCTCGGGTTCGAGCCCCATCTCTCCCCTGTCATTTCTGCAATACCCGTAAGGGAAAGACGATGACACATAGGTACCGTTTTGAAACCGGTGCTGTACCGACCACTTCTCATTTCTGGATATGGATAAAGATTCTTCCTCTGCCATGCTGCTGAGTATCGTCAGAAACAATTCGCTTTCCATACTTCCGGTGTCTATGTTTTCTTTTTCAAAGAAAACGGAAACCCCAATTCCTGATAGTTCCCGAACAAGAGCGAGGCACTCCGCCGTATTTCTGGAAAACCGACTGATGGATTTCACCAAAATGCGGTCTACCCTGCCCATGCGGCAAGCCTGTAAAAGGTCTTGCAGTCCAGGACGAATTTCTGCTTTTGTTCCAGTAATGCCAGCATCATAAAAGATACCCGCAGATTCCCACTCTGTATGCAGTTTGATCCACGCTTCATAATGTGCCTTCTGCGTTTCCAGACTTTCCATCTGGTCATCATGCTCTGTGGAAACACGGCAATAAGCCGCTACACGACATTTTCGATGAACAGCTACAGAGCGATTTGCCTCAATTTTGGTAATAGTTTTCATGCTTCTGCACCTCCTTTTGACGTGTCCATATTACCTCTTTTTCGGCGGAATTGCAAGCGTTTTCGGCAATAAGTCCACGTAAATCGGAGAGAAAGAATGCCGATTTTTGAGCGTTAATTTGTCATATTCCTCAAAGGAAATCAAACCGGAATGGTATAACGCATCAGTCAGCTTTTGAGCACGGTGGTAATTCAGTTCATCCATCAATTTTTGTTGTTCCATAAAAGAATCCTCACTGATTGAAATTATCCCAAGAAACATAACCGGTCACATACTGTCCCACCGGTGTCTTTCCGCAGAACTCCGGCTTTGTGGTGATCCGATAACGACCGTTTTTGCAGGCAATGCCGTCATAGAGATAGTAAGTACCGCTGATTCTTCTGGTTACAGATGTAGTTTCTGCACTGGCGAACAGAGGCGTGTTGGCACGAATGGCAACCTTCTGCCCCTTGGTAAACTTGCTGCCATTGGTGTAGACCGCATTTCCGTTGGCATCAAATACAGAATATCCGACCTTGCAGGCTTTCTTCGCATTCTCCAAAGAGGAATACGCACCCAGTTGCGACTTTGCATCTGCCCAAGACTTTCTCACTCGGTAAATCTGCTTTGTAGAAGGTGCAGAAATAGTGGAAGTTCCTGCATTTAAATAAGACTGTACCTTTTTCTTGAACTCCGCCCAATGCGGCAAAATGTACGCCGGACACATTTTGTACCGATTGTACATGGTGTTCAACTGGTCAATCGTTCCGTTTCGTCCGTCACGAACATTCAGCCAGTGGGTATGCGTGTAGAGATGGTTGATGTCCAATCCATACTGTTTCAGAAGTGCTGCGGCAAGTTTCGCACAATTGTCCTCCGACTTCTTATTCGTAGAATTGTACGCAGAGGACATAATACACTCAATGGCAATGGTTCTGCGATTTCCATTACCACTGCCATCAGCGGCGTGCCAGCCGCTCAGGCTGTGGGGCAGATTCTGCCATGCACATACATTATCCACATAGTAATGGACACGCACATCCTTCATGTTGTTATTGACGGTTGCCCTTGTGTACTGTTCCGCAGGGGTCGTGCCGCTTGCTACTGTGATCCAGTCTGTGTTGTGAACAGTCACACCAATGATTTTCCCCGCCATGGAAACAGAGGGCATATCAATGCGGTTGGGATTGTGTTTGGTGAGTAAATACTCGTTGATTTTTACTCCGTTCAGAGTCGTTGTTGCATCTGGTCTTAAAATAGTCATATTACTTATCCTCCTTGTCGGTTGTTTCTTCTGTTCTGCCGATTTTCGTTTGCAGAACATCAATTGCTTTTTGAATTGCAGGCGGATACGGGATCCCCATTAAACTTGTATTTTCCACAATGGAAAGCAGTTCGTTCAGGCAAAAGCTGATGCAAACAGCATCCCGGATGTAGTTGGTATTCAGCAGAATATCCATCCGAACTGCAACAACGATCAGCATCAAGGTGCATACTTTTTTCGCCAGACCGAACCAGCCGGCTTTGGAAGAAAGTCCGCCGCTTTCCGTGTGTTTCGATTTTTTCATCATGGCGGTGATGATGCCGGTGAAAAAGTCGATTGCCATAAAGACGACCAGTGTCACCAGAGCGGAGTCCCAGCCGCCAAAAATGGCAGTAAAAAAGCCGCCGGCCAAGCCGACAGCTACAC
>OGQZ01000763.1_pt1 | contig 26795 bp, 18 predicted proteins | sample 1553321 | NCBI WGS metagenome assembly OGQZ01 (sample SAMEA2579958, study PRJEB22360) | human gut metagenome | reverse complement strand
TTCCGTGATCTGGTCGATCGTGGCATCGGTCGTAAGAAGCAGCGTTTCAGCGCGGCGCAGGCGCAGAAGCTGTAAGTATTCCGTATAGGTAAGCCCGGTCTGTGTTTTTATGAGACGGTTAAAATAATCTTCCTGAAAATGAAATTCCTCAGAAAGTCCTGTAATGGAAATCTGGGTCAGATGATTTTCCATATAATCTGTGATCTCTTCAAATAAAATCCAGTTCATCTGTTTTCGCAGTTGTTTTGACAGCGAAAATTCATAATTTGTTCCAAGAATCCTGAAAATACGCAGCAGTAATCCCTGACAGATCAAAGGGGAGGCAACATCATGCTGTTTTAACTCGGACAGCAGCTGATAAAGCGCCTGTTCCATTTTTTCCAGACCCTCCGGCTGTGGACGGAAATGCAGATACTGCTGCAGATTTTTCTGCTCTAATAATGCCATATTTAAAAAAGAAGCAATTCTTCCGGAAGTGCTCAGATGTTTCATGATATCATTAAAAATAGCATTTGTGATACCGAGAAATAAGATCGTGGAAGAACCACTGTCTAAGATTTCCTGATGTTCACAGTTGCGGTCGATCAGGCAGAGTTCCCCCTTGTGGAAAGTAAATTCATTGCCGAGGATCTTCTGACGGTATTCGCCGTCCACGATATAAAAAAGTTCGAGATATTCATGTGAGTGCATCTGGGTGCGCATGCCCGGTTCAAACCGTTTCTCGTAAGTAAAGGCGGTACCGGAGGGGATGATCGTGGCAGAAACAGTGTGAGGTTCGTGGATATCCCAGATCAGGCCAAACATGTGCTCTGATTCCGGAAGGGGATATGGTTTGACTTCGATATCGTGCTGCGAATACTCCGGACAGACAATGCGGAAACGCTGATAAATATCTGGTGATTCATAAGTTGTATTATCATAAAGAAGATGTCTGATATATTGTTTTAAGTTCATAATAACCTCATCTGAAAGCAGCAAAATGTGAAATATTTTAAATATCTTTAGTTTATCACAGCACATTTTATGGCGCAATATGTCGAAAAGTATGAAAAAAATTTGTAATAAGTATTGTGTGTGTTTATTGAGAGGTGTACTATAATTATGCAAGTACATTCAAAAGCGAAAGGAAGAGGGATTTAGATGACAGGAGAACAATATGTAAGAGCAAATAAAAGAGTATATAATGTGGTAATAATCCTGCTGGCAGTGATGACGATTCTGTCTGTTATGGCATGTCTGGCGGAGTTTAAGATTACGATACTGCTTCAGACTGCAGCTGCAGTTGCGGGAATTATTGTTGTGAATACTTATGCAAAAAAGTTTTGGAATTCAAAAAAGGGTGGGGAAATCCTGCTTGGAACAGGAAGTGCTGTATATTGTGTATTTCTTTTACTGAATCAGAATAATTTTGTTTACGCATATGGAATCCCGCTCTTTGTTGCATGTGTTTTGTATTTAGATGTAAAGTTTGTATATTATGGTATTGGTGTAACTGCAGTAGGAAATATCATTCATATCATAGTGCAGGTTATTACAAAAAGAGCCGATGGGATAGAACTTTTTTTTAGTATTATCATTCTTGCAACAGTAGTTTATGCGGTATATGAAGCATCTATCCTCCTTACAAAATTTAGTGAAGAAAATCTGGAAATGCAGGCTGCAGCATCTGAAAAAATGCTGGCTACAGCGGAAAATCTGGTGAAACATTTTGATTCCGCAAAAGAAAAATTAGAGACATTAGAGGAAGTCATCAATAACAACAATGAATCTATTTCCAATATTGCTCAGAGCACGGGAAGTACTGCGGAGGCAATCCAGCAGCAGGCATTGATGTGTGAGGAAATCCATAAGAATACGGACAGTGCTGAAAAAGAAACCGAAGCGATGATTGATAAGGCAAATCATACGATGGAGAATGTGGCAGAGGGTGCGAGACTGGTAACAGGATTAAAAAATCAGGCTGACAATGTGGAGCAGGCAAGTAACCAGGCGGCAGAGTCCACCAAACAGGTCAGCAACCGTGTGGAGGAAGTAAAAGGAATTGTTGCGACTATCTTAAGTATCTCCAGCCAGACCAATCTTCTTGCATTGAATGCTTCTATTGAGGCAGCAAGAGCAGGTGAGGCAGGAAAAGGGTTTGCAGTCGTTGCGGAAGAAATCCGTCAGTTATCGGAGCAGACAAAAGATGCAACGAACCGGATTACGGATATCATTCAGGATCTGAATGAAGATGCACAACATGCGATGGACAGTATGGAACATTCTGCGGATTCAATCCGTGAACAGAACGAACTGATTGAGACAACAAAGAATAAATTTGAGACCATCAATGACGAAATGCAGTCACTGGCAAGTGCAATCGGAGAGATCGAGGGAAGTATGCAGTCCATTTTAAACAGTACAGACACAATTTCCCAGAGTATATCGAATCTCTCTGCAACCGGTGAAGAAATAGCTGCTTCTTCCACAGAAGGACTTCAGACAGCAGAACATGCAGTAGATGCAATGAAACAGACCAAAGAGATCATTGATGCTACTTATCTGCTGGCACAGGATCTGGAGTCTTATGCAGAATAGATCAGACAGAAAATAACAGCGGGAGGCTGAAAAGTCAGGTAAAAATAAGTGACTGTTCATACTGGTGTGTGAACAATAACAAAAATGCAGGGATCAGGAGCAGAATGAATATTGCATATTGTGAAGATGAAAAGATCCAGTTAGAATATATGGAGCAACTGATCAAAAAGTGGGCAGACGAAGGGAATGACACTGTTACATATTTTGGCTATGGCAGTGCGAAGGAGCTGTTGTTTGAGCATCCGGACAGTTTCCCGTTCGATCTGCTCCTTTTGGATATTGATATGGACGGCATGGATGGCATGGCGCTCGCAAAGGAGATCCGGAAAAAAGATCAAAAACTTCCCATCGTTTTTTTGACGAACCGCAGTGAGTATGTGTTTGAAGGGTATGAGGTTGGCGCATTGCGCTATCTTTTAAAACCGGTGGAGGAGACAAAGTTGTTTTCTCTGCTGGATGAGATTTCTTATGCGCTTGGCAAAGAAAGGCGCTATCTGATCGAAAATGTGGGTGGGGAGACTGTAAAAATTCCGGTCGATACCATTTACAGTGTGGAGGCGAAAGGGCATTATATCCGTCTGCACACGAGCGCGGGTGATTATGAATACAAAAAGAATCTCTCGGAGATCGCGGAGGAGCTGGCAAAAGATCAGCCGGGACAGAAAACGGAATTTATCAGTACACACCGCAGCTTTTTAGTCAGTCTTGCTGCGGTGGAGCGCGTGCAGCGCACGGAGTGCATTCTTTGTGACGGCAGCAGTGTGCCGGTGAGCAGGAATGCTTATAAGAGTGTGAATGAAGCGTTTATCCGTTATTATATGGAACATGGGGATATGTGCGAAAAATGAGAATACCGCTGATCACAAAATATTTAGAAGAGAAGAATATGGAGTATCAGAATGCCCTGCTCGAAAAACAGGTACAGGAGGTACAGAATATCTATCTTACCATGCGCGGCTGGCGTCACGATTACCACAATCATTTACAGGCGATGAAAGCGTATGTAAAGATGGGGCAGTATGACAGGTTAGAGGAATATTTAGGATTGTTGGAGCAGGATTTAGATCACGTCAACCAGCTGATCGAGACTGGAAATGTCAATTTAGATGCCATCTTAAATTCAAAAATATCCTTAGCACAGAAAAACGGAATCGCTATCGATTATCAGGCAAAATGCCCGGAAACACTTGCCGTCAGCGATATCGATCTGTGTGCCCTGATCGGAAACCTCCTTGATAATGCGGTGGAATCCTGTGAGAAACTTACAGCGGAGAAACCGTTTATCCGCCTTTATATCGGCGTGCTCAAAAAACAGCTTTATATTTCGGTGTCAAACGCAACGAATGAGACGGTGCGGAAGATGGATTCGGAATATATCAGTCAAAAGCGGGGGAATCACGGGCATGGATTAAAACGGATCAATCTTGTGGTTGAAAAATATGGCGGGTACATTAATCGGCAGAATGAGCCGGGGGTGTTTGTGACGGAGATTATGCTGCCGCTGTAAAAGTTTGGGTAAAAGCCGACCACACCTTTTCATTCCAGCCTTTTGTATAAGGACGATACCGTTGGTGCACGGAAGATGACCTTCCGTGCACTTTTTTCTGTTTAAATAAAAAATGATGATAGAGTATAGGCACAGAAGTGATATGACGTACAGACGTACCAAAATCACAAGAGTATAAAGAAACGGGAGCGGAGGCGAGCCGTCCCCCAGCGAAATTCATCGTAAAAGTAAAGCATTTGTGGAACAGGGTGCTGCTCCACAATACACATAACCTTCCGTGAGTTTCGCGCAGGCTGACCGCCACCACACCACCACCCAAGAACGAGAGGAGCCACGCAACATGAACCAACCGAAAACTTACACCGCCGCATCCAACCAGCGTTTCATCCTCCGCGAACTATGGCACTACGACAGATCCACCATCTTTTTTGCCATCGCCGAGATCATTACCCAGATCGGCAAAGGCTTCGGCACCATACTGATTCCATCCATGATCGTAGCGTTTTTAGAGCAGTACCAAAAAGGCATGATCACCCAGGAAACACTGCCCGGAGCAGTCGCAAAACTGGTAACATTTTTTGTCGGATACAGCATCTGGTGCATCATAACCGGATATCTGAAACGGAGAAACCAGTTCCAGTATGTAAAATTCCGCTGCGGCACAATGATTGAATGCACCTATCAGAAATATATGTCACTCGACTATGTGCAGTGCGAGGACGAAAAAGTCCAGCAGCTTTTAAAGAAAGCGGGAGAGGCAGTCAGCGGAAACTACCGGGGCATCGAGGGTGTGCTTCATTACGACGTCGAACTCTTAAAGGAAGCCGGGGCATTGATCCTGTACGCATCCCTGATCTCCGGTGTATCGGCATGGCTGGTCGTACTTTTAGTTGTCATTTCACTGGTTCAGATCTTAAGCTATAAACTGGCAAATAATTACGAATTAAAACACCGTGATGCAAAGGCGAAACTTACAGTGACACAGGACTATCTGGACCGTCAGGCATATGTAGTGGAAAACGGAAAAGATATAAGGCTTTACCAGATGAAAGAATGGTTAAGCGGACATTACCGTGCTGCAAACAAAAAATACCAGGCACTGCTGGCAAAAGAAAAGGCATGTTATTTTGCGGATGATCTCTTTGGGCTGCTGCTGCAGCTTGGCAGGGATGTGGTCTGTTACGGCTATCTGATCGGACAGCTGATGCAGGGAATGTCCATCGCACGTTTTGTGCTTTATATCGGGATCGTCAGTGGATTTTCCACCTATTTTTCGGAACTTACGATGATGATCAGCCAGATTTCATCCTGCTTAAAGCCGGTCGGACAGATGCAGGAATTTACAGAGTTAGAGAATGTATATCACCATGGCGAGGGAGTCCGGTTAAAGGATGAAAAGGAGGCAGTGGAAGTCGAATTTTCACATGTCAGTTTTTCCTATCCGGGCACAGACCATAAGATATTAGATGATGTGAACTTTCGCATTAAAAAAGGCGGAAAGATGGCGTTAGTCGGCATCAACGGCGCCGGAAAATCAACGATTGTCAAACTGCTCTGCGGTTTTTATATGCCGGATGAGGGACACATTTACATTAACGGAACGGATCTTGCCACGATGGATCTTGATGTGTGGTACCGGTCGCTTGCAGCAGTCTTTCAGGATGCATTTACCTATTCCTTTTCCATTGCGGACAATGTAACATGCAGCATGGGAGAGGACTATGATGCGGAAAAATGCAGGGAGGCATTAAAGGATGCCGGCCTCTGGGAGAAAATACAAAAACTTCCACAGAAAGAGAACACATTTATCGGAAAAGAGGTAAGTGAGGATGGCATCCATCTTTCCGGCGGGGAGACACAGAAACTGATGCTTGCGCGTGCGCTCTATAAAGGATGTGCACTGTTGCTTTTGGATGAGCCTACCGCAGCATTAGATGCGATCGCAGAAAATGAGATGTATGAGAAATACAATGAAATGCTGACTGGAAAAACGGCACTGTTTATCTCACACCGTCTGGCATCGACGCGGTTCTGTGACCATATTTTGTTCCTGGAAAGCGGAAAGATCACAGAGGAGGGAACCCATGAGGAATTGATGCAGAAAAATGGCGGATACGCCGAAATGTTCCTGGTACAGAGCAGATATTACAAAGAGGAAGGGGCACAGTCACATGAAGAAGATATGGCAGGAATTTAAAAGTTTTATAAAGATGATCAGCAAAGGGAAAAAAGATGTGGCTGTTGTCATGGCAGCCGGCGGATTTATGAAGGCATCCATTCCGTTTCTGGTATTTTATTTTTCGGCACAGATTTTAAACAATGCGATCGAAGGGGATTATGAGGCATGTGTGAAAAGCGTGGCAACACTTTTACTGTCGCAGTTTGTCTGTGAACTGGTGAACCGGTTCTGCCAGAAACGGATCGAAGTGCTCGGAGAGAGCTGCCAGCAGATCATAAGACAGCAGATGGCAGACAAGGCATTTGAACTGCAGTATGAAAAATTTGAAAAACAGGAAACACTTGACTCATTAAGGCGCGCAAAACTTACGGCAGGCGGAAATGGGGACATCAAAGACCAGGTGGATACCTGTTACCAGATCTTTGTACAGTTTTTTTCCATGTGTTATTCGATCGTATTTTTTCTTCTGCTGTTGCTGAAAATCGATGCCGAACAGAAAAAAACATTTTTTGTCTCCTATGGATCAACGCTGCTTTTGATTGGCTTATATGCAGTTGTTGTAATTGTGAATTTATATCTTGGAAAAATACTCAGCGCGAAACAGTATGAATTTATACATGCAAATGACCACAATAATGCACTGGGCGGCTATCTGGACGGGATCATGACAGATGAAAGAAATAGCAAAGATATCAGACTTTATGACCTGTCAAAACTCTTTTTGGGGAAATTCAGACAGATGGTGGAGGGCTATAGTATTTATTTACAGATGGGAAAAGTAAATGGAAAATACAGGGGAATGATTGAGGGCATCAACCAGTTTGCAGCAGGCGCTGCATATCTGCTGGCAGGCATGAAAGCATTAAACGGGATGATCGATATCGGAAATGTCATCTTATATGCAGGTGTCATCTCACAGACCGTGAACTGTATTACGGAATTTGGTTCACAGGTCATTTCCTTTCAATTTTGTGCGGAATATTTAAGCGTTTTTGATAAATTTATACAAAGTCCGGCAATGGCTTACGATGGTACATTGCCGATCGAAAAGCGGGATGACGGACAATATGAATTTGAATTTCATGATGTAAGTTTTGCTTACCCGGACTGTGGAACACAGGTGTTAAGCCATGTCAGCTTAAAATTTAATATTGGGGAAAAAATGGCGTTAGTCGGACAAAACGGTGCAGGAAAAACGACATTGATCAAATTGCTCTGCCGTCTCTATGAGCCGACGGAGGGTACGATCACGTTAAACGGCATCGATATCTGGAAATATAACTATGAGGAATATACGAGGGCATTTTCCGTTGTCTTTCAGGACTTTGCAATGTTTTCTCTGCCGGTCGGCGAGAATATTGCTGCAAGCAGTGCAGTGGATGAAGAGAGAGCATGGGAGGTGTTAGACCAGGTCGAACTGTCCGGGCGTGTGAGAGCGATGAAGGACGGCCTGAAGACACAGCTTTATAACAACAACGGTGCGGGCGTCGATGTCTCCGGCGGTGAGGCACAGCGGCTTGCTATCGCACGCGCACTCTACAAAGATGCGCCGTTTGTGATCTTAGACGAGCCGACCGCAGCCTTAGATCCGATCGCTGAGGCGCAGATCTACGAGAACTTTAATGAGATGGTAAAAAATAAAACTGCAATCTATATTTCCCACCGCATGAGCAGCTGTAAATTCTGTGACCGCATCGTTGTGTTAGATACCGGAAGCATTGCAGAGATGGGAACACACGACACACTGTTAGCCGAAAATGGAATCTACGCCAGACTTTATCAGACACAGGCACAGTATTACGCGTAAAAACCATTGAAAAAAAGTTACTGTTCACAGGTAGGCATTTTCTGAACTGAAAATGCCGTATGATACAGTGGTGGCAGCAGATTTTGCCGATTTGGAATGCGAAGCATCGGCAAAATCCGTTACTGGAACGAGGTACGAGTGAACAGTAACGAAAAAAATCTTAATATTTGCTTAAAATCCCTTATAAACTATATTCAGATGGAAAATTGTGCTACAATACCAATGATAGGCGGTTTGTGCAAAGAATCGCCTGAAAGAGAAAAATAAGAGGATGGGAGGCAAAATGTTATGATAAAAAAGAGACTGGAATGGTTAAAGCGCGGTCTGTGTATCACATTGGCGGGTACTATGATCATCTGTTCCGATACCATGGCATTTGCAGCAGAAGCGGCAAACGGACAGGTCGTAGAACAGACGAATGCCACAGAAAATGAGACTGGGGTTTTGACGGATGCTCAGTCAGACCAGACCGGAGAAAATGGTGAACATGAGGATCCGTCCGGGGTAACAGGACAGACTGAAGCCGGCGAGGCAGCCGAAGCCGGCGAAACGACAGAAACAACGGAAGTAACCGAAAATACCGAGAATACCGAGGTGACGGAAACTACCGAGGTGACGGAAACTACCGAAGTGACGGAAACTACCGAAGTGACAGATCCTACGGAAACCACTGAGGTTACCGAAGAGACGGAAACAACGGAAGATACCGAGATTAAGGAAGCGACTGCAAATGGAGTCATCATAAGCAAAAAAGATAAATATGCAGTTGTCAGCGCGGGAGAAACAGTGACGCTTCCGGGATATTCGTTTGAGACAACGGGAGATGATGAGCCGGAGGTTGAGTGGCTGATCGATGATAACAGTATCGCAACACTTACTACGTCGAAAGTAGATGGAAAGCTTACAGGAGAGGTAAAGACATTAGCAGCAGGTGTTGCTGTCCTTACACTTCAGGTAAAAGGTACACCGGCTGATAAAGATAATTATTATATTGTCGTAAAACCGAAAAATGCGCCGTCAAGCTGTACGGCGGATACGACATATAATACAGTAAGCTTAGTCTGGTCAAAAACAGCAGATGCAGACGGTTACACCATCACACGAAAAGTGGAAGGCTCAGATACAGAGCAGACGATCGCACATGTGGATGGTACTGATACGGTGTCGTATAAAGATACGGCAGCACAGACCGGAATCAGCTATATTTATCATGTATATGCCTATACAAAATATACGAACAACGGACAGACGGATTATGCCAATACGGATACCTATGCATCCGTAAAAGCAACACCACAGCTTGGAAAAGCAGCAATGACATCTGTTACAGCGGAAGGTTACAGCAGCCTGACACTAAAATGGGAAAAAGTGGATGGTGCAACCGGATATATCGTATATCGTTCCACAGATAAATCAAAAGTGGACACACAGCTCACGGATATCACGAACGGTGCAGTAAGTTATGTGGATGCCGCACTGACAGCCGGAACGACCTACTATTATAAAGTACAGCCATATCGTGTGGTAAACGGCAAAAAGGTTTTTGGTGATGCGTCGGGCATTCTCTCCGGCAAACCGCTTCCGTCAGCGACAAGATTGAACGCAGAATCAGCCGGATATAAAGAAGTAAAACTGGCATGGAGTGCCGTGGATGGTGTGACGGGTTATGAGGTTTACAGAAAAACATCATCATCCTCTTATAAAAAGATTGCAACTGTAACAAATGGAAAGACAAGTTACAGCGATACAAAAGTGACAGCAGGTACAGCCTATACCTATAAAGTAAGAGCCTATAAAACGGTAAATGGAAGTCAGGTATATGGAGATTATTCCAACGAGGCATCGGCAACCCCTGCTTTAGAGGCACCACAGATTACAGTTAGAAATGCGTCTTACAACAGTGTGACGATCACATGGAATCAGATCAGCGGTGCACATGGCTATAAAGTATATCGTTCTACGAAAAAGGACAGCGGCTATAGAGCTGTTAAGACAGTCAATGATAAAACGACGATTACCTGTACAGATAAAAAATTGTCGGTAGGAACGAAGTATTATTATAAAGTCTGTGCATTCCGTACAGTCGGGGATAAGAATGTAGCAGGGAACTATTCGGATGTGCAGTCGATCAAGGCGGCACCGGAAGCAGTAACATTAAAATCAGAAGCAGCAGGTGCAACGGCGATCAAACTGACATGGAATAAAGTGAACATGCCATCCACAGGTGGCGGATATGCAGTATATCAGGTTGTAAACGGAGCAGATCAGCTGGTAAAAAGATGCAGTACAAAGAGTACTTCTTATACAGTGACAGGACTTACACCTGGTCAGAAATATACATTTAAAATCGTTTCTTTTGCAAAAGATAAAAATGGCAAAAGAGCATATGGTGGAACTTCCAATGAACTTACTGCAACACCGAAACTTCTTCCGGTAACGATCGACACGATCAAATCCGGCAAATACAACAGCGTCGTATTGAGCTGGAATGTTACTTCCGCAGGGGATGAGGACGGATATATTGTTTACCGTGCAGCTTCTAAAAAAGGAAGTTATAAGCAGATCGGAACCGTAAAAAGAAAGAGCGGAGCCATGACCGGATCTTATACAGATAAAAACGTTAAGATCGGAAAGAAGTATTATTATAAAGTAGTAACTTACAAAAACATTTCGGGCGGTAAAATGCTCCGTTCCGCTTATTCAGGTGTAAAAGGCATTACAGCCGCACCGAGTATCACAACGGTTAAAGTGAAATCGGCAGGAAATGAAAGCCTGAAAGTTACATGGAAAAAGGTAAAAGCATCCAAAAACCGTTATGTAAAGGGATATGCGATCTACCGCAGCACTTCTGAAAATGGAAAATACAGAAAAATTAAGACGATCAATAAGGGAACAACAACTTCGTATGTGGATAAGGGACTTGTAACCGGTAATACCTATTATTATAAAGTTCGTACTTTCTGTACGTCCGGTGGAAAGAAAATCTACAGTGATTATTCCGATCCGGCATCCATGCAGGTACTTCCGGGAAAACCTTCCATCCAGGTAGTTGCAGCAAATTATAACACCATTACGGTCTCCTGGAAGAAAGTAGAAGGGTGTGATGGATATCGTGTATATCGTGCAACAGAGAAAGATGGAAAATATAAACCAGTCAAAACCTGTTCTTCCGTTAATACGCTTTCTTATAAGAACAGTAAGTTAAAGACAGGAAAGACCTATTATTATAAAGTAAGAGCTTATGTGAACAAAAATGGTAAAAAACTTTATGGTGACTATTCCGCAGTGAAACAGGCAACGCCGGTTCTTTCAAAACCAACCGGATTATATGCAGCCTCAATTGCTGAAAACCAGATCAAGCTGACATGGAATGCGGTGGATGGTGCAGAAACTTATACCGTATTGAGAAGTAACTCTGAGAACGGAAAATATAAGATTGCAACGGAACTTTGTACAACAAATTCTTTTATTGATTATACCGCTGTGACAGGAAAAACCTATTATTATAAGATTTATGCGGTTCGTGGAGAGTACGTCAGTGCAACAACGGATTGTGTAAGTGTTATATCGTCAGCACTTGAAGTGAGCACAACGAGTGTACTGATCAAGACAGGAACGAGTGTAAAAGTAACAGCAACTGCAAAACCATACGGTGTGGTATACTGGTCTTCTGCTAACTCTACGATCGCCGTTGTTTCCTCAGATGGAACAATCTATGGTCTGAAGGCTGGAACAACGACCGTAAAGGCATCTGCAAACGGAATCACGAAAGAAATCACGGTAACGGTAAAAGACAAACTTGAGACAGAGAATAAGATCATAGATATTTCAAGTGATAACGGTACGGTAGATTTTAATGCGATCAAGGCAGCCGGATACGAATGTGTAATGCTTCGTATTTCCAAAGGAACAACAGCGGATGCGAAGTTCCAGACAAATTATAAGAATGCGAAAGCAGCAGGCCTTAAGGTTGGTGTATACTGCTACTCCCTGGCGCAGAACGCAGCGCAGGCAAAAGCTGAGGGTGATAAAGTATTAAATATTCTGAATGCACAGAAGTTAGACTATCCGGTTGTATATGTACTTGATGATATCTCATTATTGTACAATAATGTAACAGCAACACAGAGAATTGATTTTATCAATGCATTCAGGACAGAAATCATTGATGGTGGAAAACAGTATAAGTTTGCACTTGGTCTGAACCAGAAACTTTTACAGCAGTATCCGGGCAAATATGTGGATACAAGCAAGCTCACAGGAACAGATCTGTGGATTATCAATTATCGTGCAGAGAGTCTTGGAAGCGGTTACCAGGGTAAAGGTAATGTGGTAATGTGGAGATACACGAACCAGGGTACAGTAAATGGTGTAAATGGCAAGGTAAATATCAGTATCCGGTATAAGACTTATTAATGAGAGTACAGGATACAGACAGTAATCCGCAGGAATGAGGACAGCTATGAAAAGTTATGCAAAAAAAATCATGACAAGACTGGCAGCAGGGGCGATGGCGCTCCTGCTTGCTGTCGGTACGGCTGCAACAGATATGTCTGTGTATGCAGCAGAAACGAAAACACAGGAAGGCACGACGGAAAAGAAAAAGATCACAGGATTTGCAGATCTTTCGGACAACCCGAAAGAGATTCGTATGACAGGTAAAATCAGCCTGAACCGCCTGCTTGCCAAGATGCCGCAGAGCATTGATGTTTATCTGGATGGCGGCAAAGAGACAACGAGTATTCCGGTAACCTGGAGCTGTGTCGGAGACTATGACACGACGAATTATTTTGTCTATGAATTTGACCCGAAATGGGATACCGATCAGTATTCACTTGGAGCAGGACAAAAGGACAAAATTCCATACATCAATGTGGTGATCTCAGGGACAAGTCTCTATAAAGGTGCAGCCATTTCTCAGGATGAGAAAAAATCCAACGAAAAAAAAGTATATAAATTTGCGAAAAGAAAGCTCAAATTAAATACAGCAGCGGCCTGTGGTGTGCTTGCCAATATTGAGAGTGAATCTTCTTTTAACCCAACCATAAGCGTCATTGATACCAACGGCAAGATCAGTTATGGTATCTGTCAGTGGAATGCTTCGAGATTTGATGACCTGAGAAACTACTGCAGCAGCAATGGTTATGATTATACTTCCATCGACGGGCAGCTTAAGTTTTTAAAATACGAACTGGAACATTCCGAGAAATATGCATTTTCCAAAGTGAAAAATGTCGAAAACACTGCAGACGGAGCCTATACAGCCGGGTATAACTGGGCAAAATATTTTGAGCGCTGTAACAGTGTATATTTTGAAGGACGTGCGAAACGCGCAAGAGATGTCTACTGGGCAAAATATAACGGTGACAGTCCGGATGATCCGGATAACCCGGATAACCCGGACGATCCGGTAACAAAGAAATATACCATCAAATATGTACTCTATGATGGGGAAAATAGCGATGCCAATCCATCGTCTTATAAGATCACAACAGAAACGATCACATTGAAAAAAGCAAAGAAAAAAGGTTATACATTTGAAGGATGGTATAAGGAGAGCAGCTTTAAAAACAGGATCACAACGATCCCGAAAGGATCAAAAGGCAACCTTACCATTTATGCAAAATGGAAAGCAAATAAATATACCGTTCGCTTTCATGGAAACAAGGCAACCAGCGGCAGTATGCAGGAGATGAAAAATCTCGAATATGATATGGATTATACCCTTAGAAAAAATAAATTTAAACGCAAGGGGTATAAATTTGTCCGTTGGAACACAAAGGCAGATGGAAGTGGAAAGAAATACGGCAACAAGGAAGAAATCGAGAACCTTTCTGCAAAAAACGGTGCAGTTGTTGATCTGTATGCACAGTGGTCAAGGGATACTTACAAGATCACTTACAAAACGAACGGCGGAGAACTTGCGGATGGTACTGCAAAGAAATACAACGTAGATACCAGAACGTTCAAATTAAAAACACCGGTCAGATATGGCTATATATTTAAAGGCTGGTATAAAGACAAAAAATGCACCAGACGTGTCACACAGGTCAAAAAAGGTACAATTGGAAATCTGACCTTTTATGCAAAGTGGCAGATCAATAAATATAAAATCAAATACGATGGAAACGGCGCAACCAGCGGTTCCATGAAAGGTGTCTCTGTCTGCCAATATGGCAAGACCTATACGCTTACAAAAAATAAATTCAAGCGCACGGGTTATGTGTTTGAGGGCTGGAATACAAAGAAAAACGGCAAAGGTGATTTTTATGAAGACGGAGAGGATATCCGTAATATCACAGCGAAAAACGGTAAGACAGTCACACTGTATGCGCAGTGGAGCAAAAAGCAGTACACGATAAAATATGTACTTGACGGAGGAACCATTTCGTCTGAAAATCCGACCGGCTACTATTACGACACACCTACGATTCAGCTTGCAGCAGCTGCCAAAGAAGGATATACCTTTAAAGGATGGTATACGGATTCTGCATTTAAAAACAAGATCACGAAGATCAAAAAGGGAACCCGTAAAAATTACAAACTGTATGCAAAATGGAAGATCAATACTTACAATATCGTGTTTGACGGAAATGGAGCAACCAGTGGTTCGATGAAATCGATCAGTTCCTGCAAATACAATACAAGCTATAAACTCTCTGCAAATACATTCCAGAGAAATGGATATAAGTTTATCGGATGGAGTACCAAAGCGGATGGCAGCGATACTTTTTATGGAGATGGTGCAACAGTATCAAATCTTTCCCTTACAAATGGAGCAACAGTAAAACTATATGCACAGTGGGAAGCTTTGTAGGATGACAAAAATGAAATTTTATTTAGCACCGATGGAGGGACTTACCGGTTTTGTGTTCCGAAATGCATATCAGAAACATTTTGGAAATATAGATACCTATTTTACACCATTCATTAATAATAAAAAGATGAATTACAAAGAGATCAAAGACATTCTGCCGGAACATAATGAAGGGATGCATGTGGTTCCACAGATTCTGACGAATCGTGCAGAAGATTTTCTGGCAATCGCAAAAGAGTTAGGAAACTATGGTTACGAGAGCGTCAATTTAAATCTGGGGTGCCCGTCCGGGACGGTCGTGGCAAAGCACCGCGGCGCAGGATTTCTTGCGGTGCCGGAGGAACTGGATCACTTTTTAGAAGAGATCTTTGCGGAATGTCCGCTCCGGATCTCCGTCAAAACACGTGTCGGTGTCAATGATGCCGGGGAGTGGGAGCATCTTCTTTCCATCTATGAAAAATTTCCGATGGAGGAACTGATCATTCATCCGCGTGTACAGAAGGACTTTTATAACAATACTCCGGATATGGAAGCGTTTTTATATGCGGTAGAAAACAGCAGACATACGCTATGTTACAACGGTGACATCTGCTCCGTGGAGGATTACCGGACATGGAGACAGCAGATGGAAGAGAAAAGGGAATGTGCTTTTATGCAGGAATCCGGGCATCAGACGGATCCGGAGGACACTGGCAGCCTGGTGTCCCATCTCATGCTTGGAAGAGGAGTTTTAAAAAATCCGGGTCTGATCGGAGAACTCACAGGACATGCGCCGATCACAAAGGATCAGTTTCATGCGTTTCATGATGACATATTAAAAGGATATCTGGATGTAATGTCAGGGGAGCGCAACACGCTGTTTCGTATGAAAGAGCTGTGGTTTTATTTTGCAAAATATTTTACAGAACCCGAAAAATATGTAAAGCAGATCAATAAGACACAGCATGTGGCGGAGTACCGTGTGATTGTTGATAATCTGTTCCGCGAGCAGGAATGGGAACAAAAATAAAAAGTAAAATATTTTATGAAAAAGTAAAATAAATAATTGTAAAATAAAAATGATTTTGCTATTGTAGAGTTAGATATCATACAGAAATGGAGGAGCCGTATGAGAAAACAAAGCAAAATCATTTTTTATGCAGGAATTGTATTGGGGTTTGCAGCAGTGCTTACGGGGGTGGCACTGTCGGGGGGCAGGAAGATCCCGAAGGATTTTACAGTGAGTTATGAAGGAATCAAAACGGCGGATATTACGGCGGGCGTCAGTGTACATGATCCATCCGTGATAGAGGTGGACGGTACCTATTACATTTTCGGATCGCATATGTCAGGGGCATCATCTGAGGATCTGCGGAACTGGACATCAATCGGTGACGGATATACGCAGTCGAATCCGATCTTTGATGATCTGCTTGGAACAGAGCATGTATTTGATTATACGGGAAGCAGAGACTCTGTGATACCGACTGACGATGGGACTTATCATGTCTGGGCACCGGACGTGGTCTATAACAGGGCACAGGACTTATATTACATGTATTTTTGCACGTCTTCGACCTGGAATGCATCGAATCTGTGTTATGCGGTTTCAGATAAACCGGAAGGACCGTATACATGGAAGGGAGCGCTCATCTATTCCGGATTTACAAAAGATACGATCGAGGCGACCGATGTGCTCGATTACGTGGACATCGACTATGCAAAAAAGAACTACATCATGGCGGGAAATAAATATAACTATGAGAAATATCCAAATGCGATCGATCCGACCGTTTTTTATGATGCGGACGGAAAAATGTGGATGGTCTACGGTTCATGGTCGGGTGGGATTTTTCTGTTAGAGATCGATGAGAAAACAGGCCTGGTCATCCACCCCAAAGAAGATGAAAAAAACGGTGTGGATCCGTATTTTGGCAAACGTCTGCTTGGCGGCGGACACAAATCGATCGAGGGACCTTACATTCTCTATGATGAGGAAAGCGGATATTATTATCTGTTTGTTTCCTATGGTTCCCTGACGAGAGAGGGCGGCTATCAGATGCGTGTGTTCCGCTCAAAAACGGTGGATGGAGAGTATGTCGATATGAATGGGGCATATCCGGGGATGTGGGATGACAATGCAGCTTATGGCTTAAAACTTTCCGGCAATTATTATCTGCCGGGTCTTAATAAGGCATATATGGCGACCGGGCACAATTCAGCTTTTGTGGATGAAGATGGAAAGAAATATATTGTATACCACACGCGCTTTGACAACGGACAGGAATATCACGAGCCGCGTGTACACCAGTATTTTCTGAATCAGGATGGATGGCCATGTATGCTTCCGTATGCGACAGACGGCGAGACGATCGCAGAAAGCGGTTATGACATTTCGGAAGTGGCGGGAACTTATTATGTGATCAACCAGGGAACTGCGATCAGTGCCAGGATTGCACAGCCGGTAAAACTGGTACTGATGGAGAATGGAAAAGTGTACGGCGAAAACTTAGAAGGCATCTGGAGTATGGAGCAGGGCACCTGTTATATGACGATCACATACGGGGAAAAAGAATATAACGGTGTATTCTGTCAGATGAAAGATGAAGCAGGCACGGATGTTATGACATTTTCTGCGGCAGGAGCAGATGAGAGTGTCTGGGGCGTTAAATATTTTGAGTAAAATGAAAGCAAAGACGTGAGAAACGGCAGACGGAGCATAAAATACTTGCAAAGAACTCTTTCCCATGGTAATGTGGTACGTATCTAAAGTTTTGGGAAAGGAACGGGTACAAATGTTAAAAGCGATTGATGATTTCGTCTGGGGAGTTCCACTGATCGTGTTGATCTTAGCGGTTGGTATCTTTCTTACGATCCGGCTGCGTGGACTTCAGATCACGAAACTGCCACTTGCCATAAAACATATGGTGGCAAATGAAAAAAACGGAGAACACGGGGAAGTTTCAAGTTTCGGCGCACTCTGCACAGCATTGTCTGCAACGATCGGAACAGGTAACATTGTCGGCGTGGCAACCGCGCTTGTCGCCGGAGGACCGGGTGCACTGTTCTGGATGTGGATCGCAGCACTGCTTGGAACGGCGACGAAATATTCCGAGTGTCTGCTTGCAATTAAATACCGTGTTGTGGCAAAGGACGGTCATATCGTCGGAGGACCGTTTTATTACATCGAAAACGGAATGGGTGAAAAATGGAAATGGCTCGCAAAAATTTTTGCATTTTTCGGTGTCGGAGTAGGTTTACTTGGAATCGGAACTTTTACGCAGATCAACGGGATCACAAGTGCCGTGAACAATTTCTTTGATCCGCAGAATACATGGACGGTGGAACTGTTTGGCAGAACCTATTCCTGGACGGTTGTGATCGCAGGTATTATTCTGACACTGTGTGTGGCACTGGTTATCATTGGCGGTATTAAGCGTATTTCCACAGTAGCACAGGTTGTGGTACCTTTTATGGCACTGCTTTATGTCGTTGTGGTACTGATCATACTATTTACGCATCTTAGCGCAATTCCGGGAGCAATCGTAGAGATCGTGCAGAGTGCATTTGGACTTCGTGCGGCTGCAGGTGGAACCCTTGGATCGATCCTGATCGCCATGCAGATGGGAATTGCCCGCGGAATCTTTTCGAATGAGGCAGGACTTGGCAGTGCGCCGATCGCAGCGGCAGCGGCAAAGACAAATGAGCCGGTGACACAGGGACTTGTATCCATGCTGGGAACGATCATTGACACGGTGATCATCTGTACGATGACCGGACTTTCCATCGTGATCACAGGAGCCTGGGATATGGGATTAGAAGGTGTCTCTGTAACCACGAAAGCATTTCAGATAGGACTGCCATTCCCGGAGCAGGTGGCATCTTTTGTGTTAATGTTATGTCTTGTATTCTTCGCATTTACGACGATCCTTGGATGGAATTATTACAGTGAAAAATGTCTGGAATATCTGGTTGGGGACAAAAAGACTGTTTTAAAGGGATATCGCTGGCTGTATATCCTTGCAGTGTTTATAGGACCATTTATGACGGTATCTGCTGTATGGACGATCGCAGATATCTTTAACGGGCTGATGGCATTGCCGAACCTTGTTGCACTCGTTGCTTTGAGTGGGGTGGTAGTTGCAGAGACGAAGAAATACTTTGAAAAACAGAAATATTAGTGAGAAATAAAAAATGGCGGAGGCAGAGTGCTTCCGCTGTTTTTTTGCCTGGTGATGTAGTCTGCGTTTTTTGATTTTAGAAAAGTATATAATATTTTAGAATAATCTATACAAAACAAAAAATAAGGAGTATACTGTCATAAGAAAGAAACAGTGCGAATGTCATCAGAGGGGAGGATACTGCATGTCAGATGAAAAATCTTTAAAGTACAATGAACCGTGGATTTTACAGCGTGCGGACCCATATGTTTACCGTCATACGGACGGCTCGTATTATTTTACGGCGTCGGTACCGGCGTATGACGGGATCGTATTGAGACGTGCCGGAACACTGGCGGAACTTTCCGGGGCAGAGGAAGTCATGGTCTGGAAGAAACATGAGTCCGGTCCGATGAGTTATCATATCTGGGCACCGGAGATCCACTATCTGTTTGGAAAATGGTATATTTATTTTGCGGGAGGCGAGGCGGAAGATATCTGGAAGATCCGTCCATATGTGTTAGAGTGCAGCGGGGACGATCCGCTGACGGATGAGTGGGTGGAACTTGGAAAGATGAAACGCGCAGCGGAGGATGAGTTTTCTTTTGAGGCATTTTCGCTGGATGCGACCGTCTTTGAAAATAAAGGTGAATATTATTATTTCACAAGATATGGAACAAAACCATATAGTGAAATAGATTTCAAGGATAAAAATAAAAATATATATTTAATATTTGGCAAAGAAAGCACCGGCATACCAAAAGAAATATTACACAATAATTTAGATAAATGTTATAGAATACCAACAAGCGATAATATTAGAGCATTAAATTTATCAAATTGTGTTGCTTTAGTAACATATGAAGCATTAAGACAGCAAAACTTTCCTGGATTATTAACATACGATCCGTTTAAAGGAGAAGATTATTTAAAAAACGAATAGTTTTATTCAATAAAACCATTCGTTTTTAATTTATTTATAAGTTTTTCTTCACTTACATCGCCTTCAATTCTAGTAGCGGTAGTCTTTTCTTCTCCATTCTTAAAAAATATAGTAATAGGTGTACTACCATCAAAACTAACAGTATTCTTAAACATTTTAAGTTCATCATCATTAAGTAAATCAACATCAATATAATAAATATCAATTTTATACTTATATCCAACCTTTTTAAGCTTCGGTTTATAATCCTGACAATGAATACAAGTAGTTCTTGAAACACACAAAACAAAATCTTCCTTATTATCTATTTTTTCTTTAAGCTCATTATAATTGATTTCAATAAGATTACTATCATATGAATGAATAAAATAATAAATAATAAGTCCAGCAACCACTAAAATACTAGCAATTATAACAATAATTTTCTTTTTTTTATCTTTCATAAATTAAATCACCATAATCAATGATAACACTTTTTAATAAAAAAAGCAAAAATCACTTTGAAAAAAACAAAAAAAGTGTTACAATTATTATAGCATAGGGTAGGGAGGAATGACATGAATAAAAGAAAAAGCCTACTATTCATATTGATGTTAACAATATTTAGTACAAATATTGTTAAAGCAGAATGCACTACAGAAGAAGAAAATAACATAAGAAAAGAAATAGATAAAATAGAAATAGTATATAAACATCTAGGAGAAGTCACAAAAGAAGATGGTACCAAAACATATAATGAATTCATGGTAACCGCTAAAAATATTCCAGATGGAGTATATGTACATTTATATCCATTTACCGATGAACAATTTGAAGAATCATCAGAAGGATTAAAACTAAGATTAACTACTGGTATATGGCACTACTATATGTATTCAGAAAAATGTGATGAAACATTAAAGGATATAACAGTAACATTACCAAGATTTAATGAATATTCCTTAGATCCATTATGTGACGGTGTAGATACAGAAGATTTCAGATATTGTAATAAATATTATGATAGTGAAATACCAAGAGAAACTTTCGAAAGAAAAGTAAAAGCATATCGTTTAGAAAATCATCTAGATGATAAAAAAACAGATAACAATGACGTAAAGAAAAAAGATTATTTAAAACCAATAGTAGATTTTCTATTAGAATATTATCTTTATATAATTATAGGAATAGGAATAATAGTATTAATATCGCTATTAGTATTAATAATTAAAAAGAGAAAGAAAAGAACAATATTAGAATAAAAAAGAAGGAGGAATCAATATGAAGAAAATACCATTAATAACATTACTATCATTTTTCATATTAATTCCTTATATAAATGCAGAAGAAAATTATGAAGAAAAAACTACTCATAAATATCATTACTATTATTTTTCCCAGCCATTTAGCGAAACAACTATAGAAGACCTATTAAAAGGTGGAACAACAAATTATACTAGATTTGCCAACTATAGAGAGTGGGAAATTCCTTCAGCAACACAAATGCAACTAAAAAATAATTGCGCTCAAGAAAATAGCAAAGACGAGTATGCCTGCTGGAATCTAGCAAAGTTTTATGCCATGTGGGAAGAGCTAGAAAACGGAACAGTTGTATGTAAAAATGATACATGTTCAAGAGACCTAAAAGAAAAAGGTGAAGAAAGATATTATCATGCTCATGGTGCTTATAGTAGTAACACACCAATAAAAAATGATTGGAATGCTGAAGTTAAGTCATCCGACTCATCACCAAATGACAAAGCTACAACAAGTATAGATAATTTATCAATTAAAGATGAATATGTAAGAATGGCATGCGCTACACTCCAAACTGACAATACACTAGAAAGAGTCGATGATTATGGCAATAAAGTATCGGATAGTAACAAGTACTATAATACATATATATCAATAAAAAGGTCACCACCATCTGGCTTTGATACAAGCAATATATCATGGAAAAACTACGTTAAACCTGGTAATGTACCAACGTGCAGTGATGACAGTAAAAAAATCAAAGCATATGATGAAAATGTATATTCACCGGTCTTATATAGAGTCACAACAACAGCAACAACATATAATTGTAAAGCTGAGCCTTTAAACATAGCAGGTACATGTAATAATACAGTTACTGGTAGTACAGCATGTGATAAAAAAACAATTACGGTAACAGAAGATGGGGGAAGGGCTGACGATCCAAATTCTGCTATGGCAAGAGCAGTAGTGAGTTTTAAACAAGATTATAGTATGACTAATATATTAACTCCAACCACTATATATCAAGGCGGGGGAGTAAAAATAGGTTTCATATACAATACTAAAGTTACAGTAAAGCAAGAAAGCATAGAATATGATAATGCTAATGGCAAACATGATGCTCTACAAAACAAAATAAATGAACAAATAAGAAAATCTATTATAAAAAAATTTATAATAGAGTCTAACATTAAAAATAAAGCATCATTATATTTCTTAGATGAAAAAGAAGAAAAATATACAATTAATCCCGCACAAATGCAGGTTGAGTGTGACCAACAAGGAGACATTATTAATGACAAAGAAGTAACTACAACATGTACTATATTATTACCAGAGTCAGAAGTAGAATTAGGAACAGGAAAAGTAACATATAAAAATAGTATAGGTAAAGGAATAAATAATGAATTTTATACCCCAATAAAATATAATGGGGATTTATACTTAAATGTAAAGCTTGAGGATTTAGGGACTACAACAGAGTTATGGAATCCTGACATAAAAATAACATATAATGGCAAAAGCAATTCATCTTCAAATTGTACTGTAAGTACCTACCCAAGATTTTATGAGGAAGACAATAAAACTTATAAATTCATATATAGACCAATAGATTTAAATAATCCATTTCCAAATAGAAATGCTGGTATAAATTGGTATGATTGGTATAGTGTTCCATACAACAAAAACAGATTAAAATCATCATATGATAAAATAGAATATACAGCAGAATTAGATAATCAAATAGTTTCTAAAATTAAAGAATACAATAAAAATAATAATAATAATTATTTAGATTGGCGTGGTATATCAGAAACAGGTAAAAGTGAATTTATTGAAAATAATAATTTTATGAGAACTTATGGAGGTGGTACACCATGAAATGGTCATTCGCCTCAGTAGGTATGATAGTATTAGGAATAATAGGAGTAATGGTTATTGTACTATTTCAACAAATAACCACTTCTAATGAAAATGATTATTACTTATTAAAAGAGATAACAGAAGCATCAATGATAGAATCTATAGACTTAAAATACTATCGAGAAACAGGAGATTTAAAAATAATAAAAGAAAAGTTTGTCGAAAACTTTACAAGAAGATATTCAGAATCAACATTATTTATAGGCACAAAGTATACAATATCATTCTTTGATATTATGGAAGTGCCTCCTAAAGTTACGATAATGATAGATACAGGTATAGAAAACTATAGAATATATAACAATGTAGACGATTATAATATAGTCAATAACTTATCCAGTATCCTAGAGTTTACTGGAAAAAACACATCATCAAAAGATCAAAATAAGGTTTACAAGGAAGACGAATATACTCAAACTGTTTATTCAATGTTAGCAGGCCAATCAAGCAGTGAGCCATTAAACATACCTAAAGAAATAAATGATGCTAATATGAGAAATCAAAAAATAATAGAAGTATCTTCTCCAGAAGCAGTAACAGATCAAGGAGAAATACTGAAGGCAAGATTAAGAAGGGAAATTGATTGGGCACAAGCCACAAATAATGATTATCGAACAAATTATTTTGAAAGTATGAGTAATTATTCAACAGATTCAAATGCAACAATAAAATATTACAATTGTTCTACTGACTCTGGTGAATTAAACAAGCCAGATTGCACTAAAAACTTGCCATGGATAGGTATAACGAGATCAAGTAGTGACAAAGTCATATTAAAATATCAAGTAAAATGGAGTTATGAAAAATATGAATATAACTAAAGAAGAGTTTAAATAAAAAGGAGGAAAAAAATATGAATAATTTAAAAGCTTCGATGAAAAAATTATTAGGTAACAAAAATACAGTTACAATATTAGGGGTAATATTATGTTTAGTAATATTAGCCATAGGTTACAACTATCGTATAAATTCAAAAGTTGAATTAGTACAAGTACCATACGCAGTTGAAACAATTCAACCAAGAACTTATATAAAAGATAGTATGGTAGGCATTATGAATGTACCAAAATCATTTTTAGTAGGAAACTATTATACACAAAAACAAAATATAGTAGGCAAATATTCAAACTATAATACGATAATAGCAAAAGGAAGTTTATTTTATGCGGATTTAGTAACATCCAAAGAAAATTTACCAGACTCAGCATTTCAAGATGTTCCTGAAGGATATACAGTTATCAACTATCCTGTTAATATAGCAAGTACATATGCTAATTCAATGGCACCAGGTAGCTACATAAATATCTATTACAAATCTTTAAATGATAAAGGTGAAGTAATGTTTGGTAAATTCATTAGTAATATAAAAATATTAGATGTTAAAGATTCATCAGGACAACATGTATTTGAAAATAGTGAAGAAGCAAGAACACCAGCATATATGTTATTTGCAGTTCCTGAAGAAACACATCTATTATTAAGAAAAGCATTATATCTAAAAGAATATGCTGTTGAACTAATATTAGTACCTAATACAACAACACTTACTGAAAAAGATAAAGTACAAGTAAGTAGTGATGATATCGAAAACTTTATTAATTCAAAGACTGCCTTTGTATCAGTAAATGAATTACCTAAAGTAGAAGATCAAGTAAAAGAAGATACAGATAAAAAAGATAATGATACAAAAACAAATAGATAAAAAAGAATAAGGAGGGCAAAGCATGGAAACAGAATTTACCCAAATAGATTTTGGCCCATTAAAACCATTCTTAGTTAATGATGATGTAACAGATATATCATATAGTAATGGTGGACAAGTATGGTTAAAAACATTGTCTCAGGGTGTCTATAGAGTAGAAAATACTGGTATAGATAATACATTAATGGAAAAAATAGCCTTTCAATGTGCTAACTCTATGGGAAAGTCATTTAATATGGCAAATCCATTCCTTGATGCAGAATCAGCAGAACTAAGAATGAACTTTGTTCATGATTCGATAGCTAAAAATGGGATAGCAGCCTTAATAAGAAAAACTCCTGCTAAAATAAGACTTGAAAAAGATAAGATAATAGCAGAAGACTATATTAGGCTAAATATTCATGACTTCCTATTAAAATGTGTAGAAGGCCATTGTAACATTATAGTTAGTGGAGAAACAGGCTCAGGAAAAACAGAGTTTATAAAATATTTAGCAGCCCATACAAAAGAAAATGAGAAAATAATAACTATTGAAGATACTCTAGAACTTCATTTAGATAAAATATTTCCTCATAGAGATATTGTAGCAATGAAAACTAATAATATAGCCTCATATTCGGACGTATTAGTAACCTGTATGAGACAAAATCCAAGATGGATATTACTATCAGAAGTAAGAAGTGCTGAAGCTGTAATGGCCGTTCGTAACTCCATATCATCAGGACATAATATTCTTTCCACAATACATGCTGATAAAGCAGAATCAATACCAAGCAGAATGTATAGCCTGCTAGAAACAAATCAAGATGTAAGTCAGTTCCTAGCAACAATACATCGCTATGTACAATTAGGTGTACATATAAAAGGATATTATAGCCAAAAATATAAAAAATTTCATAGAGAAGTATCAGAAGTAGTAGAATTCTATGTTACCGATGAAAATAAAGCAGAATACAAGATACTTTATAAAAAAACACCAGATGGACATGAAACAACGGCAAATCCAACTAAACATCTAATAGAATATCTAGAAAGTCAAGGTGTAATAATGCCCCAAGACGTACTAGTAAAAGAAGAGTTTAGAGATGCTTCAAGTGACAATACAAATAATAACTATGCAGTAGATACAAGTAACTATAATCAGCAAAAACAAGCTATAAATAACACTAATATTATGCAACCAAATCAAACTATTCAGTCAAATCCAAATATAGTTCAAAGTAATACAAATAGTTATAATAATATACCAAATATATATGCAAATAATATACCACATCAAGCTACTATAACTGGTATAAATAATACTAATGTAGTATAAAGGTAGGTGATATAATGGAAATAATTTTAATAGGATTAATAATAATATTCATAATTTCTTATCGTACTAAGAAAGGTGAATCAGTATATAAATTTATATCCGAACAAGCAGTAAATGCCTATAAAAAAATGGAACCTTATTCATTTAAAGCAATGAGGGAAAAAGTAAAAGAATTAGGATTAGAATATAAAGTAATAAAGCCACATACACCAAAACAAAATGGAAGAGTAGAAAGAAGTCATAGAAAAGATCAAGAAAGATTTTATTACAAAAGAAAATTTAAAAGTTTTGAAGAATTTGAAAGGAAGTTAGGATATTGGGAAAAAGAATATAATAATTTTCCAATGAGACCATTAGAGTGGTTGAGTCCCAGGGAATTCATAGAAAAATATAGAAGTCAAGAAGAATCGTTATTTGCAATATAGGTGCTCAAAGTATTTATTTTAAATAATTTGTGACAAATGATTGACTAACCTACATAATATTTTAAAAAGAATTAACAATACCTCTTGCATATTTACACAATTTGTGTTAATATAGAGAGGTATTATTCATAGGGGTATAGTGTCAATGGTAGCACATCGGTCTCCAAAACCGCTTGTGAGGGTTCGAATCCTTCTACCCCTGCCATGCAAAAAAAGTTT
>OGQZ01000762.1_pt1 | contig 26864 bp, 24 predicted proteins | sample 1553321 | NCBI WGS metagenome assembly OGQZ01 (sample SAMEA2579958, study PRJEB22360) | human gut metagenome | reverse complement strand
GTAATGTTATCTTACATCAGTTTGAAGGTTTACACAAACTTTGGGACACTCCCAATTCCATGAAAGAATAATATATAGCAATGTGTCGCTCACTCAAATTTTTTGTTTCGGAACAAACTCAATTTTAAGAACCATTCCCATTCCCTCTGCTAATCTTTTCAGTAAATTGACAGAGGGGTTTCTTGTTCCGTTTTCAAGTTTACTAATATCGGCTTGATTAATTCCTGTACGCTCAGCTAATTCTTTCTGTGTCATATTTTGGGAAGTACGTGCATCTACTATAGCTCTTATGACGTCCATTTCCGGCTGTATGGCATCATATTCTTTTTTTAACTCTTTATCCTGCAATTGTTTAGAAAGCATATCATCAAATGTTCTCATCTTTCATCCACCTTTCTATAAAATCTTTTCTTCGATTTTTTGCAATTTGAATATTTTAGCTCGCATTTTAGGATTAATAGAATCTAGAAATTCTTCTACAGGAATTTCACCGTTTTCCTTATAACGTAGGATAAACGTACGGACTAGAAACATTACTGCTAAATTTATGAAAATTATCTATACGATATGACGGGGATTTTGAAAATATTGAAAAATCGAATGTTGCACTTTGTACAAAACAAAATGCAAAATAGGAAAAACTCACGCACATAGGGCGTGATACAATAAACACACTTCAGCGGGTGGGTGGCATTGAGCAAAGTCCGGCACCGTATTCGTAGATGACGAAAACTTTTGAATCATCTAATGGTGCTATAAATATTCTTTAGGTTGACCGCTTGACACATACAATGCTATACTAAGTATCGTAAATGTAAAATATTTTACACAAGGAAAAGAGATAATTATATGAGAAAAATGAAAAAGAAACAAATTGCCGTATTATTATCTGCGGCAATGCTGACGGGAACTGTTTTGGCTCCGGGACAGACAAATACGGCTGCGGCTGCAACTGCAGCTAAGATTAGGACGAACAAAACAAAGGTAACAGTAGCTGCCGGAAAGACGGTTGCTGTTACGGTAAAAAATACCGGCTCTAAAAAGATCAAAGCAACAGTATCTGACAAGAAGATAGCAACAGCCAAAGTAGTCAAAAAGAAAATTAAAATTGCAGGAAAAAAGGCTGGCAAAACCAAAGTGACACTCACTGCGAGGGGAATGAAAAAATGTGAGGTAACTGGTTACTTTGAACGGACTTCTTTACTGTAGCGGAACAAAAGAGAGTGGAGATGTTGTGATTCCGGATGGAGTCAAGTCAATCTGTGGAAAGGCATTTGAAGAATGCAGTGGTATCACAAATGTCAGCATACCGGATAGTGTGGCATATATCGGATGGGGAGCTTTTCGAAATTGTACAGGGCTTGAAAGTCTGACGGTTCCGCAGATAATTATGAGGATTGGGGCAATACAAAGGTAGAAAAGAGTGACGGAACGGTGTTATTATGACCGTACGACGGAGAGTAAAGTTGAGAAAGGAATATAGGATTACTATGAAGTGGATAAAAAAAGTTACGATATTTGTTTTAGTTTTTTCTGTTATTTTAAGCGGATTGAGCATTTCTGTAAATGTGAAAGCGTCCTCAAAACACCTGAAACCGGTAGTTACATTTTCTGTAGATAAAAAGAAAATTAAAATGGGTGAATTTGCAATAATAACAATTTATAAAAAAAATGTAAAAGGATCTATGAACATAAAAATAAAATCCTCTAATGAGAATATTCTTCAGGTACAAAACGAGCTTGTACTTGGAGTAAATCCGGGGACTGCTGATATTATTATAAAATATAATCTCAATGGTAAAAGGAAGAGTAAAAAGATTAAATTTCGAGTTGTAAAAAGTAATAATGCAGTTGCGGTAACTAAGGGGACGGCGTTTGATCCCTATCGGTCACATTATGATGAAGAGAAGCTTCAGAGTATCATGGCTGGTTATGATAATCCGGATTATTTTGATTTTAATAATTATCCGAATAAGATTCATTGGAATGCAGAGTATGTGAAAGACAGCTATAGATATCTGATTAATAAAGAATGGCAGACACTTCCTGCATATATTCGTGGTGCTGTTAGTTATTGTAATGTGCAATTTGATTTTACAAAAGATGGAGGTTATGGAATCTCTGTAATACATCCGGGAGGAATAATCATTGGTGATCAGAAACCGGATCTGGCCTGTATGATAGGAGTATACTCAGCAGAAGTACCTCAATCTAAGATTATATTAACCTTTACGAGTGATTCAGCCACTATATGGAGTTATTTTGCAAAACAATATACGAAATTGAAAGTCTATGATGAATATAAAGAAAATCCAAATAAATATGGTGAAAGTGGTAGTAGCGATAAGCATTCATTTCTTGCAGAAAAAATGAAATGTTATGTTCGTGAACATACAGATTTATTTGATGAAACTCTTTTACGTTTAAGAATAAAAGACTATCCAATTAAAATTTATAAAAGAGATTTGAGGTATTCCAGTGTATATTATGCGTATGTAGAGGATTTATATGATAAGAATGACCAAGGGACCGGATCAAGTCTTACTAAGACATGGAAAGATTCTATTAAAGAATTATGCAAAAGCAAAGGATATGAAATTAAAATGGTTACTTCGGCGAAATCTGTTGGAAAGTATGAATTCGTGGCTGAATTAGATTGATTTGTGAATAAAAATCTGTTTTGTTATGTCATCGTCTCCGATGCAAAATAGGAAAAACTCACACACATAGGGCGTGATACAATAAACACACTTCAGCGGGTGGTTTGCTGAAGTGTGTTGCATTATTTTGGTGAATTTTTAAGCGTATTATATTGTTCCATGTCGTGGATCAGTTTGCGGAAAGTGCTCATTTGTTCGTCTGTCAGATTGGACTTCATGAGCTGCATATCATCCGAAAGCCCCAGCAGGTAGTCAGCAGATATCTGAAATACATTGCAAAGTTTGATCAGAACCTCAATGGAGGGATATTTCTTGCCCTGCTCATAAGCAGAAATCGTCCCCTTCACCAGATCCAGCTTATCTGCCAGCTGCTTTTGGGTCATATGCTTTTCATGGCGCAGATCCCGCAGTCTTTCGCCAAAGTATTGCATAGCATCAACTCCTATCTACATGTATTATATACATATATGGTTAACTGATAGTACTAACAGTATTCTTAAAGTTGACTTACGGATAGGGGTGGTGCTATACTACGGTTGTAAATGTTAAAATGCTTCACACAAGAAAGACAGTGTACATTTAGCTGAAATGAGCTGCGGGCACCGGCACTCTTGGTTTTGTACACAGATATGGTGCAGAAAAGAGGAAGTCATGAGAAAAACGAAAAAGAAATTATTGGCAATACTGCTGTCTGCAGCGATGCTGACAGGTTCTGTTTGCGCACCGGAGCAGACGGAAACAGTGTCGGCAGCTGTTAAGATTAAGACCGACAAGACAAAAGTGACAGTCACTGTAGGGAAAATGACGAAGGTCAAGGTAAAAAATACCGGCTCCCGCAAGATCAAAGCGAAGGTATCAAACAAAAAGAAAGTGACAGTAAAGGTTGTAAAAAAGCAGATCAGGATTACGGGTAAAAAGGCAGGGAAGACCAAATTGACCTTGACTGCAGCAGGAATGAAAAAATGTGTTATTGCAGTAACAGTTAAGGCGAAAGCAAACGCTGTGGCAGAGTCACCGGTATCAACAGCAAAGACGAGTGCGGTACCGGGAGCGACTGCAGGAACAGGTGTGAGTACGACACCGAACCAGAGTGCAGTTCCAACAGGGGCGGCAGGAACAAGTGCCACTCCGGAAATAAGTGGGGAGCCGGATCCAACGAATACACCGGTTCCGGCCAAAAAGGTTACATATGATGGGACGAACTTATCAGATATTGAGAATAGTAATGATCCGCTAGACATAGAAGTTGCCGAGGGAGTGGAAAGTCTTGATAATATATTTCAACATAATAATATGATTCGAAGTGTTAAGCTTCCGGAGACAATAAAAACCATCGGCGAGAATGAATTTGAGGGATGTGAAAATCTTGAAAGTGTGACGATTCCAAAGGGACTGGAAGAGATTGGTGCATATGCATTTCAGGACTGTAAGAATCTGAAGGAAATTTATATTCCTGCTAACGTCACTGAAATAAAAATCGGAGCGCTGCGAGGCTGCGAGAATCTGGAAAAGATTACGGTAGCTCCGGACAATAAGGTATACGACAGCCGAAATGACTGCAATGCCATTATTCAAAAGAAAGGAAGTGTACTGATCGCCGGCTGTGCGAATACGGTCATTCCGGAGGATGTCATTGGAATTGGCAATCAGTCATTTGATGGAGCTGTGAATCTGGAAAAGCTTGTTCTGCCGGAGGGACTGCAGTATATTGGATCAGAGGAAGATGGGAGTTATTCTTCCAAGGGTGTTTTCTGGAGAACAGGCTTAAAAGAATTGATGATTCCAAAATCAGTGATACATATTCAGGAGGGAGCGTTCCGATATTGTTCCGCTCTGCAGAAAATTTCTGTGGAAGAGGGAAATCTGGTATATGATAGCCGAAATGACTGTAATGCAGTGATCCGGACAAATGAAAACAAGTTGATCATAACTTGCTTAAAAACGACGATCCCGGATACAGTCACTGGTATTGGAAACTATGCATATAGCGAAGAAATAGGAGAAGCATACAAGTACATTTCCATACCGTCTCAGATTACAGAGATTGATAAAAATGCATTTGATATCTGGAAATATACTACGACTACATGGCAGGAAAATGGATATCATTCAAGCAGCACTTATAGCAATAATATAACCTTTGCCTGGAACGGAAACACGTATGATTATGAGAGTGCATTCCGGGAGGCATTTGAAAAAGCTCATCCACAGGCAACTGCTACACCTTCGGTGCCAACATCAAGCAATGTTCCGTCCGGCAGCAGCGGTCCTGTCCCAACGAGAAATCCGTTTGCCAGTGGCGCTCCGGGAACGTCATATGATCCGGCAGTATCGTTTGAGCCGGGAACATCACATGATCCGGAGACATCCTATGAACCGGATGTAACGAAGGAGCCACAGTATTGTCTGACTTTGAAGGAGGGAGCGTCATTTAACAGGTGTATTCCACAAAGTGCAACAAGTATTGTATTTACCGATGCTGCATTGCCGTCCACTGCGACAGCGATCACTGTAGCAGAAGATGACACGACAAATGGCGTCGTAGGCTGGAGAGCAGGCCGTATTTTCTATGTCTCTTCCCAGGGTCATGGCAAGGTTAAGGCAAATGCCGACATGTCATATATGTTTACTGCACAGATCAAGAATCAGCAAGATAGCTATGACACGGTACCGGCAGTGAAACTTCAGATTCAGAGTATTGATTTTACCAATCTTGATACCTCCGGGGTGGAGAACATGGAAGGTCTGTTTAAGGGATGCAGTTCTTTGAAGACATTGAATTTAAATATATTTGACACCTCAAAGGTAACAGATATGGCTTACATGTTTGAAGGCTGTAGTAAATTGTCAGGTTTGGATCTGAGCAGCTTTGATACTTCTAAAGTGACAGATATGAGTGCCATGTTTTATTGTTGTTACGCATTGACAGAACTGGATCTGAGCAGCTTCGATACCTCGAATGTGGTACAGACATATGCAGGAAAAGACGGAAATTACGAATATACAGAAGATAGTAATGAAACGGATTGGAGCTACAATGATGAGTGGGCGTATAACTACACAATCAATGGTACAAGCTACAAAGGAATGTTTGCACAGTGCCGGAAATTAAAGAAACTGACGTTAGACAAAGAAAAGTGGAACACCTCTGCGATGGAGGATATGTCTGCTATGTTTTATGCATGCGGAAGCCTGACGGATCTGGATGTCAGCTTCTTTAACACAGAAAACGTACAGTCGATGATGGCAATGTTTGGTGGCTGCAAGGAGTTAAAACAGCTGGATCTGAGCCATTTTAACACATTAAACGTCAGTGACATGTCAAAGATGTTTCTGCTGTGCCGGAATCTTACGGCATTGGATCTAAGCCACTTTGATACGTCCAATGTCACAAATATGAGCGAAATGTTCGGCGATTGCAGCAGTCTTGTGACAAAAACACAGGAGCAGGACGGACTGGATATCAGCAGTTTTAATACGGGTAATGTGGGGAATATGTCAAGAATGTTCCAGACGTGCAGAAACCTGCTGATCCTGAATCTGCGTCACTTTGATACCACCGGTACGACAACAATGGATTCTATGTTTAGCGGATGCAGTGCACTTTCCACCGTTTATGTGGGAGAGGCATGGCAGTATCCGACAGATAAAACAACAGATAAAACCGTGCTTGGTGACTGTATGGCAGAAATCGACAGAAATGTGGATGATCCGGTTAATATTCGTGATACATTTTTAATCACAGGGGAAAATTTCCGGTCACAGATTCCGGCAAATACGACCAAGATCGTATTTACTCATGCGGTGAAACCAGAATCTTCCGCTGCTGTGAATCTTGCAGCAGATGGCTCTGACAAGGTTGTAGGATGGAGCGAAGGAACCGTATTTTATGTTTCCACACAGAATGATAAGACTATTTATGCAGCCAAAGATTGTACCGGTATGTTTTACAATCTGAATGCAAATCTGGATGCATTAGAGGAAATTGTATTTGACAATTTCGATACCTCTGAGGTTGTAACAATGGACAACATGTTTAATGGAGACTGGCAGCTGAAAAAGCTGGATGTCAGTGGTTTTAATACATCAAAGGTTACCAGTCTGTATGATATTTTTGAGAGATGTAACAGTCTGACCGGTCTGGATGTGTCCAAGTGGGATACGTCTAATGTAACAGATATGAGGGGAGTATTCTACGGTTGTAAAAGCCTGACAGAATTGGATGTGACAAAATGGAATACTGCGAATGTAACAAATATGAGTGGAATGTTTGAGAGCTGTAAGAAACTCGTTACTCTGGACCTGCGGAATTTTGACACCCAAAAGGTGGAAAAGATGGGGGAGATGTTCCGGTATTGTAGTATACTTGATTTCATATTTACAGGTAATAATTGGAAAACAGCTGCAAATGCGGCCGATATGCTGGGTGATTGTCCGGGACAGTTAGTCTCCTGCGGCGATCAGAGTGGACAGGAGGCGTTTGATACGTCATGTTATCTGAGAAATGGTCAGGAATTTCAGTGTGTGCTGGATCAGTTGCAGTCCGATGACTTTAAACTGACAAAAATCGTATTTACAGATGTCAATAAGCCGGAGAATGCAGATGCCGTCGCAGTTTCTGCTGATGGCAAGACCGACAAGCTGGTGGGATGGCTGGATGGTACCGTGTTTTATGTTTCCTCTCAGGGGAATGGTAAGATTTATGCAAATATAAACTGTAAGAGAATGTTTGATAGGTATCTCAACGGTGTTGACAGCACATATGATAGCAAATATTACTATAATACTTCCCTGCTGGAGAACGTTACAGAGATTGATCTGAGTAATCTGGATACTTCTCTGGTAAAAAATATGAACAGTATGTTTGCCTATAGCTCATTAATTGCCCTGGATCTGAGTAGTTTTGATACAAGCAAGGTAACCGATATGCGGGAAATGTTTACAAGCTCTGACAATTTAGAAACAGTCGATCTCAGTAGCTTTGTAATTGATCAGAAACCAAGAATGGATGAAATGTTCTGTGACTGCACGAATTTGACAACGGTTTATATCAGTGCAGATGAAAGCTGGAATGATAAATTGAGTTCTTTGATCAATGAGGATCAGTCGACAGATATCTTTCAGGTAAAAACGGCAGAATAAAAAATATTTATCCCGGAAATATAAAGACAGAGTACACACAGTCATAGTAAGTCAATGACATCGACATATTTGACATTGTACTCTGATCTGTTGTAGAAAGGAATGCAGGATTATTATGAGAAAAAAATTTAATAATAAACGAAGGATAGCACTGTTTCTCAGTGCTACAGTAGCAGCCACGACGATTCTTAGTGTCCCATTTTCTGGAGGGAGATGTGGAGAGCAAAAAGCGGTGGCAAGTGAAAAAACGTATCACGCAATGGTTGGTTTTCAGACGAATAAATATGATTTTCGCCAGGGATATGAGACGATGGACGTGGACGCAAAGTACAATGCCTGGTTAACGGAAAATGGAAAAAAGGCACCGGATTATGGTGAAAGCAATATTTATCTAAATGGTTATGGCCCATCCCTTAAACGCAATGGAGAACTGGATGTAAAATCTGCTGCTAAGGCGCAGCTGGCAGACGGTGCTGTTGTTACAGATGCAACATTGGGCGGTGATGGTGAATATACCGTTTCCATAGAGAACCTTAATCTGCAGAATGAGCAGAATTTTAATATGTTGTATGTTGCTACGGATATTGTAAAAAACGGGGAAAATCAGAATATTACGGTAAAAGCGACGTCTGTGAAGGTAGGAGGACAGGAGATCGCACGGAATGCTGTGCTTCCTGTGAAAGGTGGTGTGACAGATGGAGACTATTACAGGTTTATGATTGCAAATGCTTATGCTCCAGAGGATAATACGGATTCTACGGTATTATATCCTGCGGATCAAAATGGAACTACAGCTCTTGCGGTTCCGGATAGCACTTTTGATATAGAGATTATCTTTACGATTGAGGGACTGGATGAAAAGCCTGTTGTGGAGACACCAATGAATACGGCAACCCCTCCGTTACATTCTCCGGATGGGGAAACGACAGCTTCCCCGATACCAGCAAGCACATCAATACATTTTGTATCGCTGCCTCCGCGGACGACGTCATCTGCATTGCCGACAGCAGCGGCTTCCCACACGCTGGTATCGACGGTGACACCATCACCGACTGTGACAGCCAAAGCAACAGCTTCTGTTCCGGCAGCAAGTAAGCCGTATGGAGATAAATTAAAATTAAATAAAGAGATTAAGCTTAATAAGACAAAATCTTATGTGAAAAAGGGATATACAAAAATGAGATGTCTGTTTCCAAAAAAGAAAACAGTCAAAGTGAAATATTCGATTTCCAGCAAAAGAAAATCAGAAGGAAATAATTACAAAGTGATCTATAAGGTGAAATATAAATATCTGAATGACCCGAAAATATCCGGGAAAAAACAGACGAGCGTTGAATGGGCATGGGGGTGGTATATGCCCCAAGCAGTCTATACGGTATTTGACTATCAGACAGGAAAGTGCATTGAGAAGAAAAATAATCTGGGAGTGAAAGTAAAAGGTGGAAAGTGGAAATACAGTTATTATCCAAAGCAGACGTTTCAATTTACAGATGAGTGCATTAAAAGAGAAAAGATCAAATCTAAAACAACATGGCTTCGTAATTCAAAAACAATAAGTTATCAGTTTACTGTTACCTATCCGAAAGATTGTAAGGACGTTGTTGTGGGAATTGGTTTTTACCCTTACGTGGGAACGCAGCCGCAAGAAAAGGATTATTGGAACGGAAAGAGCGTATATGGAAAGACGTGGTACTACCAGCAGGGTAAAAAAACGATGTCATATATGCGTCTGGATTCCTAGATTATTTGAAAACATGAAAAAAACGTAATTAGAGAGGCAGTCACATTACCTGATATTTTATCAGGGTGTGGCTGCCTCTTGTTCTTTGTTATTTTTTTATTGTTTCTACAATTATTTTGCTCCTATATGCCGATATACTATCTATAAGGAAATCAGGGAGGATTCTATATGAAGAAAAAATCAATATCAACCCTGCTGGCTGCGCTGCTGTTTTTGACAGCGATATTGTCACCGTGTCAGATGGATACGGCATCTGCGGCAGCAAAGATCAGGGTATCCAAAACAAAGGTTACAGTTGTAAAGGGAGATCGAATTACGATCAAGGTCAAAAACGCCGGGACAAGGAAGATCAAAGCCAAGGTATCCGATCGAAAGATTGCTTCGGTAAGGGTGATCAAAAAGAAGATCCGGATTACCGGGAAAAAGCCGGGAAAGACAAATATTACGTTGACGGCATATCCTATGAAAAAGTGTGTAGTCAAAGTAGTCGTTATACCGGATGAAGAGGGAGAGGTTGAGGTCGTTATTCCGACCAAAGCTCCGACAAAAAGACCGTCGGCAAGTCCAAATGTCAGAGTGACCACAAAACCAACCATAAAGTCTTCTGCGAGACCATCACAGCTTCCAACTACAGAGCCGGGAGTGACGGCATCGGCAGAACCAGACCGGAGCGCAGAACCGGCAGAGACAGTGGTGCCGACAAAGAAACCGGGGACACCAGAGCAGCCGGAAGCGTCTGTGAAACCAACTCCTACAGAGCTTCCAACTACAGATACCCCGGCATCCAGTCCGAAAGCTACAGTCACACCGGAGCGCACACCAAAAGCAAGCGCAACGGCAAAGCCGGCGAAAACACCGGCAGCTACACCGAAGGCAAGCGCAACACCAAAGCCGACAACGACTCCGGCAGCTACACCAAAAGCGAGTGCGACGGCAGATCCAATCATAACAGCAAAGCCGACCATCACACCGACAGTCAGTGCAACGACGACATCGACCGATGTCCCGGCTGCTACGTTGCAAACGACACGTCTCTGCTTTGCGGAAAAATCTCTATATATTGGAGAGAGTACGGAGGCACTGCAGGCGGATTGGGGAGAACCGGAGCGTATCGATCCACTGCCGCAGACAAATATGACGGCATATATTTATAATGGTAACAGTACCACGGAACCATATCTTCTGGTTGGCATCAAGGATCAGAAGGTTGCTTCTTATTTCACGATTGGAAAGGGCTTTACCGTTTATGATGCTACGGTGAACACAGTGGACGGTACTGCGGCGCGGCAGACAGAGCTGGTGCAGGAGGGCGCAAGTGCAGCGTCTATGGTGGATGCCGGATGGAGTGAAAATACAGATAACTTTTACGCCCTGAATAGTGACAAGCAGGAGGCGAAGGAAGGCACGGAGGCATATTACCGTTTAACGGACAATGCTTATATGTATGCGTTCAGTGATTTCTATGATGGGAAAGACAAAGCAGTTTATGGATTTTATGCATTTTCCAAAGACTGCAACAAGTATAAAATGATCTATCGGACGTATATGACATATAATGATGAGATTTTGCGGGCGGCAGAAACACAGGTTTGGGAAATGACAAATGCATATCGGACTTATATGGGGCTTTCCAATCTGCAATGGGAATCAAAAGCGGAGGCGGCAGCCAGAGGTCATAGTCAGGATATGGCAGACAATAATTATTTCCAACACAATAGTCAGGATGGCACAAGATTTTTTGCCCGCCTGCAGGCGGAGGGGATCAGTTACCGCTCGTGCGGCGAGAATATCTGTGCCGGCAGTGGCGATGCAATTTATATGGTGATTGGCTGGATCGGTTCCTCCGGTCACAGAAACGGTATCCTGACCCCAAGCTTTAAATATATTGGAGTCGGTGTCGCATACAATGCTTCTGCCAAATGGCTGGTTTATGCCACACAGGATTTCTGGGGTTAAATAACAAAATGTTGAAATAATAAAACACCACGATCTGGAGAGTTAAAAAGATATTCTTTATAACAACTTCAAACCGTGGTGTTTTTGATATAAGAAAGTTTGAGTTACCAATATTTCGACAATAGCCAGCGGCTGGTTTACTGATGCTCTTCAACATATTTCATCAGGAACAGATCGTCCTCCGGCATCTGACAGCCCACAATGTAATGTCCCTCGTTATTAGAACAGCGGATAATACGTCCCTCCAGCAGGCTATGGGATGGAACTTCAAAATGCTGGATCTGCAGGGTGATCCTTGTACCCTTTGCAGTAGCAAAGAAAGCGGCGTCTGTAGTAAAGGCAAAACCGTTTCCGCTGATATTTTCCAGCCTGCCTGTAAACTCCTGTCCGGTTTCCGGGACAGTGATGAGACAGTCGTTATTGATATCCATACGAGGATATTTACGGCGGTTATTGATCTTTGGACGGGAACTGATCTGTACCTGATAGATTCCATTATCATCCGGGAAGATCTTTGCTTTATCCCAGCAGTAAAGGACATTGCCTGCTGTAACCTGTATGTGGCAAGGTGTGGTTTCTGTGATTCTGGCAGAAGAAGGGAGTGTGATCGAGATGCCCTGCGGTGTTTCCTCCACAAGCTCGCCATGGTATGTGTTGTTTGATGTATCATCAGGAGAGACGATCACCTTCATACCGGGTGTCAGATCCTCCAGTCCCATAAATCCGCCAATGCCAAGCTCGCACATCAGGGATTCAACGACATTTTCAATTGTGTCGATATTGACGGCAGTTTCATCGTATTTACTTAACATTTTGTGACAGATTTCATTGGAATCCGCAATGCCGGAGGTCATGTCCTCTACGGTCGCGGATACCTGTCCCATATTTGTTACAAGCTGATGGTTTGACTGCTCCACCTGTTTCATTGCATCATCAATGGTATGTATGTGTTTCTCGATCTCCGTGGAATCTGCGGTAATAGTGGTTACACTTTCATTCGTCTTGGATACCTTCTGGAGTGTATCCTGGATCAGATGAAGGGTATTTTCAATCGCATTTGTCATACAGTCGGAGGTTCCTTCCAGACGGATCAGCGCCTCCTGGATCTGGCCGGAGGATTCTTTAGTCTCAGCACTTAAGGTACGGATCTGATCTGCAACAACGGCAAAGCCCTTGCCGGCTTCTCCGGCTCTGGCGGCCTCAATGGAAGCGTTTAATGCCAGCAGGTTTGTCTGGTTGTTGATCTTTTCGATAGTTCCGGTTTCCTCCTTCACCATTTCGAACTCTGTCTTAAATGCCTGCAGTGTCTGCTCCGTTTCGGAGGAAAGTTCGGACATGGTCTGTGTGGTCTGCAGCAGACTCTTTAAGTCAACGGAGCTGTTTTTGGCGTGAGTGCCGGACTCATCGATCAGTGTTACCACTTCTCCGATCATGACAGCAATCTGCTGTACCTGTGAGCTGATATCAGAGGTCATATCCACAGAGGAGCTTGTCGTATCCTGCAGATTTGTTTTGTTGTCGTTGAGAGTATCCATCCGGGAAGCAACAATATCAGCTCCGTGTTTGTTCTCGCCAGCAAGCTCCCGGACTACGATCACGCCGTCCATAATGGAATTGCTGGCTGTTTTTACCTTCTCTACGGTAGTGATCACGCGGTGAAGATCATTTTTGATGCTGTCAGTCATAGTGCCGTCCGATTCATTCAGATGGCGGATGGACATGCCGTAGCAGATATAACAAAGGATAATGCAGGAAAGCTCCAGCTGATAGTCCTTCATATTGGTGGCGGAATTCATACCCAGCACCATGTAGCGGTATACGGAGCTTCCGATAATGATAATGGCATTGACAATACCGCAGTACCGCATAAACAGCTGATCCTTATAGATCACCAGAAGACTTGTCACCGGCAGTATATAAGTAAATGCGATCGGTGATGATGTGGTACTGATCACATAGGTATAGAAGATACCGTAGCCAATGACCAGATCAAATTTGTAACGGGTGGTATCCCAACCCCTGACCCGGAGCAGGATCTCTCCGGCAATAAACGGGATCCAGCATAATGCCAGAAATGTCAGATAATAACCGGCACTGTACAGCCCCTGGGAAAAGTCAGAACCATAATTGGCAGATAAGAGAATGGCAAAGATCAACCAGATTTTACGTGCCTTCCGATTTGCTTTTTCTTTAAATAGTTTTTCGTCGTAATTCATAGAATTTCCTCATTTCTTGTGTGTCACAGCTTTTTAAAATAATCTGTCATTGCATGAAATACTTGTGTGCTTTCCGGCAGCTCCGGTTCAAATGCACTGAAAGCGTGAGTCAGTCGTGGATCATCAGGAAAGTCCATAATTTGGGACTCCATCTGAGCACGGTCCAGTGCCATCTTAAACTGCATGGTATAACGGCGCAGATGGTCTTTGCCGCTGGTGACCAGAAAGCATGGTGGCAGGGATTTCATAATGTCCGGGTGCTCCGGGTTGACATATGGTGCAAACGCAGAGCGGCGGTATTTCGGTCCGTAAAGGTATTTTGGCATAAAAAGTCCGATCTGATCGAATTTGTTCGTATAAAACATACCGCTGATCAGACCAAGTGCCTTCAGAGGTAATGCTGAAGGTGTCACACCGGCGGCTTTTGCAACCTTTGGATTGCGCTGTGCGGCCGTGGCATATACCAGAAGGCATGCACCGCCGCTGTCACCTACGGCATAAACATCAGCGGAATTGCCGCGATATCTGTCCAGTTTCTTCTGAATAAAATCCATCGCCTGAAAAATATCACTGATCTGGTCATAGATCGTGCAGTCCGGGATCAGCCGGTACTCCACATTAAAGACCAGATAACCCAGAGTGCAGAGTCTGGCACAGAAATACTGGTTAAACTCCTTGCTGCCGAGAAGCAGGCCACCTCCGTGGATATTGATGATCACAGGCCATCCCTCTGCCGGGGCAGTGCCTGACGGCTCCATTATATCCAGACGATGTGCTTTGATACCATCCGTGGCATAGGGAATCCCCTTTGTCATGGTGATATCCTCCGGAAAGGTAAAACGTTTGTTGCGGTTCTTGTACTTCCGGTAGAAGTCCTCCCGTTGTTTGTAAAATATATTCTCGATTATTTTGCTCATGCTTTACACGCTCTCATTCGTAATTATTCACTTTCTATGATACAGAATTTTTTGTTGATATTCAATTAGAAATTATAAAAAAATATCTAAAAGTGTTAATAAATCGTGCACAAAAAATTATTTATTTCGAATTCCATTTTGTAAAAATTGTACACAAAATTTGTAAAATCGTATTGCATATTTTGGAGAAGGATGATAATATATTTTTTGTAGCAAAAGAAACAACTCTGTGGGGGAGTTGTTTCAGTAATGTATTGGGCGTGATTAGGATGTGGAAAGACATTTTTTGTGGGGACAAAGGATGTCTTTTTTCTGAGCTAAAAACAGGGAACGATCGTGAAAAACAGTTTATATTTTGTGGGGATTTATCATTGTTTTTTATCGTTTCTTCAGTCCTGTTTTTTGGACAATTACATTTAGAAATTACATTCTGATCAGCCGGGAAGGAGACTTTTATGGCTTTACGAAAAAAAGCAATGGCCATTGTCCTGAGTATGGCAATGGTGGCAACCTCGCTGTCGCTCCCAAATATGACAGCGAAAACAGCAAAAGCTGCCGGAAGCAGCTTTCAGAACCTGAACCAGTCGCAGATCACGGAGGCGATGGGGGTCGGGTACAATCTCGGAAACTCACTGGAGGCCGCAAGTGCAGGCACTCCGAACGAAACAGCCTATGGCAATCCAAAGCTCACAGAGGATCTGGTTCTTGCAGCGAAGGATGCCGGCTTCAAATCAATCCGTATTCCGGTATCTTATCTGAGCATGATCGATGACAATAACGGATACAAGATTGATTCTACATGGCTTGACCGTGTGCAGCAGGTGGTGGATTATTGTGTGGACAATGATATGTATGCCATTGTGAATATGCACGGTGACGGCTACACCACAGTAAACGGCGGATGGCTGTTGTGCGGAAGTGGTGACCAGACAAAGATTAAAGCAAAATACAAAGCATGCTGGGAGCAGATTGCCGATCGTTTCAAAGGTTATGACGAGCATCTGATCTTTGAGTCTATGAACGAGGAGTTTGATGGAACTTACGGAACCCCCGGCAGAAGTGCCTATGCAAATATAAATGCGTACAATCAGATTTTCGTGGATATCGTACGCAGATCCGGCGGTAACAACGATCAGAGATGGCTGTTGATCCCTGGATGGAATACCAATATTGATTATACGGCAGGGGATTATGGCTTTGAAATGCCGACAGATAATTATCTTTCTTCTAATATCGCATCCGGACAGAAAAGAATTATGATCTCTGTTCATTATTATGATCCATGGGATTTCTGTGGTACTGAGTCCGGAGCTGTGACCCAGTGGGGTGACAGTGTCACAGATGCATCCAAGAAACCAGGCTGGGGCGATGAGTCTTATATGGCATCCCAGTTCAAAAAAATGTATACCAAATTTGTTTCCCAGGGATATCCTGTGGTCATTGGAGAGTTTGGTGCCATCAATAAGGGAAATTACGACAGTCAGAATAAGATCTGCCGTGCCGAATATTATCAGAAGGTTTGCTACTATGCAAAGCAGTATGGTATGATTCCGGTTGCATGGGACAACGGTTATAACGGAGAATATGGATTTGCAATTATCGACCGTTATTCCAATAAGGTTGTTCATCAGGAGCTGATGGATGCCATGATGGAGATCTATGGCGGAGATCAGTCTGCAACTGCTACAGGAATTACACTGAATAAATCATCTCTGACCGTTCATATCGGAGATGAGAAGCAGCAGCTCACTGCGACGCTGACACCGGCCGACAGCAAGGATAAGGTTGTGTGGAGCTCCAGCGATGAGAGCGTTGCTTCTGTGAACTCCAAGGGACAGGTAACTGCAGTTGGAGCAGGAACCTGCACCATTACAGCGTCTGTGCCTCTGGGATACAAGGCAACCTGTCAGGTGACAGTGCCAAAGGCAGAATATGTACGAGCTAAAATGTATCTGCTGGAAACCGCAAGCTGGCAGTCTGTGATCAGTGATGAGTATGTTGATATTTATTCCGGCGGCGGAGACTTCTCGTTGTCTCTGGAGGCAACCAAGAGCCAGCTGCAGAACATTGGCTCTCTTTACATTAAAGATATCAATGTGGCAGATGATGAGGCCTCAGTATTTAATAAAGCAACGGTAAAGGTAAAATCCTTCGAGATCAATGGACAGAAATATACCATGAAAAATGATACCTTTACCTATGATGTATCACAGAAGGCATCCGATGATGGTCTGATTTGTCCAATCTTTAATTTCTCATTTATTAATGTTTGGGCAAATACCCACATCAATAATGTGACGGTAGAAAATTCAAATTATAAGGCATACTTTAATAATGTAAACTATCAGACGATGAATGCCGTTAAGATAAACTTCGAGGTATCCGGAATTGACGGAAATGTAACAGAGCCAACCGCAGCACCAACAGTAGAGCCGACAGTAAAACCAACTGTTGCACCGACGGCAGAGCCGACAAAGGCACCAACGGCAAAACCGACAGAAGTACCAACAGTAAAACCGACCGTTGCACCGACAGCAAAACCGACAGAAGTACCAACGGTAGAGCCGACTGCTGCACCGACTGTAAAACCAACAGAGCCTCCGGTGATCACAGGAGAAAAGGTGATCGTATCGAATCTGGCATCCACTTATGCAACTAATGATGCATCATGGCTGATGGATGCAGCAGATGATGATATTGTAACAGTTGTTTATACCTGTACGGATCCTTCTCATGGAAACTGGGGCATTCTCGGCTGGGGAGCGTCGGTAGATGATCAGTGGCAGAACGGTGATAATTATTCAGCCGCAGGCAATGCTGCAGAGGAGATCACCAGAGTATATACAGTTAAAGAGCTGAAAGCATCTTTGAATATTAAGGATAATTCCAATGTATCATATCTCTGCCTGTCTGTATGGAATGGTGGAAAGATTGTGAAGCTTTCTATTGCAGGTAATGGCAGTGAGACACCGGAGCCAACGGTAGAGCCTACTGCAGCACCTACAATTGCACCAACGGTAGAGCCGACCGTTGCACCAACACAGGCACCAACAGCCGCACCTACTACAGAACCGACAGTGGCGCCAACCGTTGCACCTACTACAGCGCCTACCACAGCACCGTCTGACGACAGCAAGGTAACAGGAACCGTGAAACTCACCAGTGACTGGGGCAGCGGCGGAATCGCACAGATCACCCTTACAAATAATTCCGGCGTAAGCTTCACAAACGGCTGGACCGTTGAGTTCACGCTGGACCGTGAGATCACATCTATGTGGAGCGGCGAGTGCACAAGCCTTGGCGGCAATCGTTACCGCATAAGTAATCCGGGCTGGGACGGTAACTGGGCTGCCGGAAAGACCATTACCCTGAATTGTGGTGTTGGCGGCGGAAGTGGAGCACCGGTTATCAGTGATATTGTATTAAAATAGCCTTTCTGCGATAAACAAAAAACCAACAATTTTGCCATAGTATAGTAATAAATAGACGGCATTCGCAATTTATCGGTTGCGGATGCCGTTTTGTTGTAATAAAATATAAGTGGAATGCTTATATCGTTGTGACATTGTGAAGGCAACATTAGGAGAAAAACTTGTCTGTAATCGTTATTTTGATGGGCTGATGGTTATACCTCCCTGGACCGTGATTTTTGACGGAGTAACGTCATGGACGGTAAATCATCAGGATATTGTCCCGGCAATTCTTGTTTTGGGGATTTATGTAGATTTTGAAAATCCGGCCATCCGTAAGCTGACACTCCATAATGAGCGGATGATCGAAGGTTTTGCGACTCTGGTGGAAAAAAGGAGGAAATAATGTATCAGATAACATTATATGATGATTGCAGTAATCCAATCGCAGATGGTACGGTGTCCTATTATGTGGACAGTCTTGAGGAGTTTGAAGAGAAGTGGGTGCCTTATGCCGAGAAGAATATGAAAGAACGGTTAAAACGTTATTATCGATCCAAAGCGGGAGAGATTGTGACGGATTATTACAGTGATTCAGAGAAATTAAATATCGTGCAGCAGGATGAACATGCTGAGATTCTGGAGGAAAAGAGCTTTGAGGAAAAGCAGCTTGATATCACATTGTCCAATGTGTATTGGTGTACGACGGATTTTCATATAGCAGATCTGAAGTATGTGATCCGCAAAATAAAATATAACGGAAAATATCTGTTGGTGACAAAATATGATATTAAAGGAATTTACCGCAAAAAAGAATTCCCGGATGGAACGGGATATTATTGCGACACGGCTGAATTTTGCGGAAATGCTATCTGTGAAGTAAACCTTACTCCGAATTTTGACTGTGAAACCATGCGTAATAAATATACTACAGCAGATGCTTTTCTGGAAGATACCATTAAATGCTTTGTCTGGATACCGATTGCAGAGAGTGAAAAAGAAGAGGAGCTGCAGATTCAGCGGTTGCCTATGCAGGAATTAGAGTGGCTGCTTCGGGACATTCCGGGGGAAGCCGGATGATCACGGATGTACCGGATACATTATATCAATGAAGAAATAGAACCAAAAGAAAGGAAGATATATTTGGAGAAAAATATACGTTTGCGGGGACAGATAGAATTAGAGGAAGATCTACATAAAACGTTGACTCTGATTTCTTCCAAGTGGAAAATGCAAAATAACAGGAAGGATCAGCAGACCGGCTTTATTTATAGGACCCAGTCGTTGGAAGAATGTCTGCGGCAAATTGAAAAAACAGGTGTTGATAAGAATTATGCACTTCACCGCTGGTACAATTTTAAAACATCGGTACAGTGTGAATATATTTTTTGTGAGTATGGTGCAATTCATGAAACAAATGTATATAACCATGATGTGGACATTTATATTAACCATGTTCCCTTTGATGTGAAACTGACCGTGTATCCGGCAAAGTTATATTCCAGGCCGTACGATCTGTCCACCAGAGAGGGGAAGGATGCAATGATTCGCTGGTATTACGCCAGTCAATCCCAGCAGAGCAGGAAGCAGCTGTTAAATCGTCTGTATGTAGTATGTGATGGGGCTGACGGGGAGGAGAAGCTTGCTATGAAGAGCAATTTTTCCCTGATGAGGGAGCAGATCTCGGCGTTTATGGAGCAGGTGAAAGAAGATGGATTGCACGAAATTACGATTACGGATCAAGGAAAAACATACCGGCTGAAAAGTGATATCATATATTTGCATTAATTAAAAGAAAAAGGTGAAGCGGATTACTTCACCTTTTTAAATACAAAAATATATTCATGTTTAAAGATATAAAAGTCATTTGTGATGGCACGGTATCGCCAGATGCCCTGTTGATTTGCTTTTCCCTTGGTTTCTCCAAAGTTTTTCACCAGAATTGCTTTTAATAAAAAGCCTCGTTCCATAAACTGGTTCATGCAGTAAAATCCCAAAGGGATCACCTGGCTGTTGGCATATTTATCACCGATCACACAGGCACAGTAACGGTTCTTTTCCAGATATTTTGTGGAATTGTCAATCACTTGTCCGAAGGATTCCAGAAATTCATCCAGCGTGGAAGTGTTTGACAGATCCTTTTCATTGTCGGAAAATTTAATGATATCCCAGTACGGCGGATGCATCATAACAAATTGCAGCTTGTCAATGCCGACGGATGACATCACCTCCTCGATGTTCACTGTGCGGCTGTCTCCGGTTACGGTCCTGACAATGCAGTTCTTACGCTGCTCCGTCCGGATCCGTTCTTCGGCCTCCTGGACCACGTCCGGCTGCAGATCAATACCGATAGAATTTCGTCCCAGACGCTGTGCCTCGATCAGGGAAGTACCACTCCCCATAAAAGGGTCGAGGATCCAGTCACCCTTTTTGGTATACCGGGTAAAAAGCTGATGGGGAATCTGTGGCACGAAATTCCCATGATAATCTCCGGAATGTGCACCGGAATTGTCCCGCTTCTCGATCAGCCATAAGGAATCCGTATTGATATCGCTGTATTCTTTCCATTTTTTTGGATCTAAATCATTATATTTTGCCATTTTACTTGCCCTTTTGATGATTTCCTGATGGAAAACGTCATTTTCTGTAATTGTATTATTTGATCAGACAGTGCAGATATTCCTTCGTGGAATTTGCCTTGATGTTGCGGTTTTCGTCTTTGTCTGCCTTGAATCTCCGGTAGTCCATTGTAAAGGTCTGATATTTACCGTAACGGGACATAATTTCGCGGATCGTTTCCAGAGACATCAATCCTTCGTTGTTGTAACTTAAGAAAATATATTTAAAATCCGCATGCCGGATCAGGTCATCAAAGGTTTCTGCTACGGTGCGTTTGGAACAGTATTTGCTCTTCTGTTCGGTGGAGCTACGCAACCCTGTTACGCCACGAAGCTTCGGATGATCATATCGGGCAATTGTCTCCAGAACATGATAATTGGAACAATATTGTCTCGCATTGTAAGGCGGGTCCAGATATAATACATCTCCACGAATGGTCTGGATCAATGTATTGATATCCTCATTATAAACAGTCCCCACCGGTCCATCAATGACCGGAAGAAGCTCCAGCTGAAATTTCTTCTGGGCAGATTTTTTGATATGCTTCAGAAAAGCACCATAAACCGATGCGGTATTTGCATATTTATCAATGGAATTTACCAGGCTTGCCAGATAATAAAAATAAGTATGGTCATCCATTTTGCCGGCTGTATGAAGCCGCTCCAGCTCTGTCCGGATCGCATCGCATTTCATGCCGTTTTCATTTGTAAAATAATTTCGTCCCGAACCGGAACCCTCACAATAATTCCGGTAAATAAAGCCCTCCATAGGGGGAAGAGCGTTTAATGTATCCAGCCACTTGGTATCTAACTCCGGTACATTCTCGATATAGTGTTTATTTAATACATAGCTGTAATATTGAATGTCATTTGCAATCACAGTACAGCCCTTTGACTTGTAGGTCTGGCCGACGACACCTGTGCCTGCGAACAGATCTGCAAAGACATAATCACCGTTTTTGTAGCCGGTCACCTCTTCAATGGTCGTTTCCAGAAAGTCCATTAGAGAGTATTTCGAGCCAATATAATTCATTTTAATCCTCATTTCTAAGTTGTATGTTATACATCTATACAATGAAAAAGAGTACCATATTTCGAGGGAAAAAGCAATCAAAGGGGGAGAATGGGGGATTTTTTCAAGACAAAAAAGTTAATAATGAAAAATACTATTTGAAAAATATTGAAATGATGTTATAATTATTTTAATTTATAGAACAAAGGAGGAAGATGAAAATGCCATATAACAATGAATCTATGGGAATATCTGCTGAAGTAGCAATTGCAAAAAGCTTTGGGATATATGTGAATCCTTATTATGAGGATCGTTCAGAGCCGGAAATTGTAGAACTATTGATGGATGATGATAAAATTAATAAAATTTTTGAAAAAGAAAATATTCCCGAACCCGTATGTCATGTCGCAGAAGGGCAGAATCCTGTTGATTTTGAACTAGCGGGAGGAAAGACGCTTTCAGTAAAAACGAATCAGGGAGAATTAGGAAAGGTTGCACCGCAAATAATAGGACAGCCTACGGCTGATACATATTTTAGACATTTGAGACGATACGCCAAGGGGTTTTGCTTAGAGGATTTTTTGGATGAAAATAATATTAAAATGACGAATGAAAATAAATCTGAAATATTCAAGAGGATATCTATAAACAGACCTGCAATGGTTGTTAATATGTACTGGGAAAATCTGTTTGATTGTGATTATTATCTTCATTTTTTTAATTTAGGTAGTTATGCTGATCCTTTAAATAATTATCTGTTTTTGGAAAAGGAACAGCCACCTGTATGGAATAATGAAAAATTTAGTTTTACCCAGTCGTTGAAGTCCTGGAATGAGTCTAATACATTGAAATATTGTGGGGTTAGTATGGGAGAGTTTCAAGTGCACAGCAATAGAAATTGTTTTAAATTCAGATTTAACATGAAAGGTGTAATGAAGCTGATAAAACAAGGAGAAATTACATTATGATAATGTAACAGATGATATTAGATTGCAAAAGAATCATTGTGATATTTTATTAAAATGTATGTATGAGGAGGCATAATTATGCTGTTAGTAGGTGTGAAGGAAGAAGCAGGCTGGTTAATGTCGAGATGGAATTTAACATATCCGGCGGAATGGGCGAAGCTTTGTAAGGCGGTTCATTTTGTACATGACTATTATGCTGATGTAGAGATATTAATGGATGGCCAGGCGGTACAGATTGGCAATAAAATGGAGCTTCTCAGACTGAAAGAAGTCAGCAATCTCACGGTCAGGGGAATGTCTAAAATCATAGGGGTTCCAGTTATGATTACATTTTATAATCAATTACAGGCGGTTGATGTGAATGTTGCTGGGATGACGGAAGAGTTCCAGACGGCAGATTATCAGAAGTTTAATATGTCGATGGGGCAGTATATGGATAGTATTGAGATTGCGATGTATAGGTAAGATGAAGGAAGAAAAATTAATCAGAAAATTAACCAGCAGTTTACAACACAAGATCCATAATTTGTGCTATAATCATTTCCATATTGACACGACAGTATCTGGTACAACAAAATTCTGACAAGCAAATAGTGATTTGAAAGAAGGAGGCACAGTATGGAACGACCGCATTTTGATATTGTGGCAAGCGGAAAGCGAATGAGACAGATTCGCAAGCAGAGGAATCTCTCTGTTAAGCAGGTCATGGAATATATGGGATTTGAATCGACACAGGCCGTATATAAATGGGAAGCAGGAAAATGTTATCCCCAGGCCGACAATCTGGTAGCCTTAGCAATCTTATATCACGTAAGCCCGATGGAGCTTTTAGTGGAGGAGGACCTTGTGTCCTCCTCTGTTTGCATTCAAGGGAAAATTGCGGCATAGAGAAAATACAGCTGGAATATAAATATGGAGTTTGAAAAAGTGAACTACTGGTTGCTCGACACCTTTCTTCCGGCAGGGTATGATAGGTTCATCAACAAAATACAGACGCATACAGCAGATTATTTGATTAAATTATAATGGATGACAATATATAAAAAAGTTTTATATTTTCTGCGTCTGGTGAAATGACACGGGGGTGACAAATGTTACACCCGTGTTTGCAAATGAAGGAGGGAGACCATGAAAAGAGCATTTTGGTTTGATGAATCCTATACGGATCAGCAAATGGTAGACGCAATGCGCACCAAAAAGATTCACGCAGTTCATTTTATGAAAAGATATAAAAACCGCTCTGTGACGGAAAACGGTGCCATGGGATACCGCACGACCGGTAAAGCATTGCTTGATCTGAATTTCAAGGTTTCCTATTTGAGAGATAGTGATGAGGAATACATAGTCGAAGAATTTATAAAAGCATATCATGAATCGCCAAAGTATGCGGTTAAATGGCTTTTTTACCTGAGAGATATTCTGGAAGGATTGGGGGAGAGAAGAACCTTCCGGATCTGCCTGAAATATTTGGCGAAATCTCATTTTGATATTGCAAAGGCTGTGCTCCCTTATATTCCACAGTATGGCAGATATGATGATGCGCTGGTGTTGCTGGAGACGGAGCTGGCAGGAAACGTGGCATCTATGTATCGCAGACAGCTTGCCCAGGATCTGAAAGACATGGAGCAGCATAGACAGGTTTCGCTTCTGGCAAAATGGCTGCCTAGCATCAATACATCATCTGCGCAGACCAGAAAATACGCAGGAATACTTTGTCGATATTTTCAAATGTCTCCTAAGGTATATCGTCAGACATTATCCAAGCTCCGGGCATACAGTAATGTGGTAGAATCAAAAATGTCTGCATCGAACTGGTCAGAAATTGATTACGAAACCGTTCCGGCGAAGGCGAATATGATATATGATAAAGCGTTTGAAAAACATGATATTTACAGAAGATATTTGTATCTGATCAAAGTGTTTATGGGGGATGGCAAACTTAATACCAATGGTCTTATGCCGTATGAAATTGTACATCGTATCACGAAAAACGGTTTTTACGGTGGATTGCGGGAGGACAATCTGGCAGAAATGTTGTGGAAAAAAATAATTGAGGATGGCTTCAAAAATGAGTGGGGATTCGAGGATGCTATTGTTGTGGCGGATGGCTCCGGAAGTATGTATGCTAAGGCGTCCGGCAGCAGTTCCGTCCTGGCGATAGAAATCTGTAATTCTCTTGCGATTTATTTTGCAGAGCAGCTCAAAGGTGTTTTTCACAATAAGGCCATTACCTTCAGCGGACATCCGGAGTTTATCGATCTGCAGGACGATACAAGCCTGAGGGACAAGCTGGAGATCATGCGTGCCTATAGTGACGTTGCCAATACAAATATAGAGGCAGTTTTTAATCTGATTCTTGACATGGCAAAATGTCAAAATGTCCCAAGAGAAGAGCTTCCGAAGCAGGTGTTGATCATATCGGATATGGAGTTTGATCAGGCCACTGCTTCCGGTTACGTGCCGTGGGAAAATGAAAAATGGGACAGACCCAATGAGACATTATTTCGAAAGATTGAAAGGAGATACCAAGAAAACGGCTATCGAATGCCTCGTCTTATCTTCTGGAATGTGTGTGGACGGACAAATACGATACCAAAAGTAGACAACGAGGAAGGCTTGTGCCTTCTTTCGGGATTTTCTCAAAACGCTATGAGGGTGGCGGCGAATAAACAAAAGAAAGATCCTTATGAGGCACTGATCGCATTGCTGGATTCGTCGAGATACCGGGTGATCGGGGAGGCGATTGAGAGATATGTGGCGTGAGAAAATTGAGTGCATAACAGAAATCTCTGATAAAAAGTTTTTAAGGGTGTAGTGTATATGGAGAGTGGGGATAAAAGACTAATATAGTATATAGGAGAAAATTATGATTAGAGTTTTATTCATCTGCCACGCCAGGACGATAAGCTGTATAGCAAAGCCGGAATGACCTGTGGTGTAGTGGTGCAACCAGTGGTAATGACAGAAATTTTGACTACGGTTTTACTACGAATGATGTGGGTGTTGTAGGAGAGTGTAGTGAATGTGAAGTACAGTAGAAAAACGGTAGCATCTGGTTCGTTTGAATCAGGTGCTTATTTTATGCAGTTTAATATTTGCTGCAAATATGCACGCAAATATTGTTGCACAACATAAACCTCGTTGGTATAATAATATTGATAAGTTGGAATTATTTTTGATTGATATGTGAAATGGAGGAATTGTTATGCCAAACATTAAACCAGTATCGGATCTTAGAAATTATACAGAAGTATTAAAGGAAGTTGATGTGTCTAACAGAGTATATTTAACACGTAATGGACATGGCCAGTATGGAATCCTGACAATGGCAGAGATCGATGAGCTTGATAGATATCGAGCTGCATATACACTGTTTTCAAAACTGAAAAGCTCAGAGGAGCGCGCGAATAAAGAGGGATGGATTTCTGCAGATGATTTAGAAAAAGAACTGGGGGTATAGAATTTGAAGAGATTAGTATATTCACCAGATGCGGCGCAGAAATTACGTAATATCAAACGTGATGTAACGATAAATTTTGGCGCAGATGTAGCAAAACGTGTTGTGTCAAATATGACGCAGACGGTGCGACGATTACAGAGATATGAACAGTCTGGAATATCAGTAGAAAAGGCAATAGGTGTGCCATGTGATTATCTGATGGTATATACAGAACATAACTACGCATTTTATAGGATTACAGATGACTCAATCTATATTGTAGATATCTTCCATGAGAGAGAAGACTTTATGTGGAAGTTATTTGGAATACGAACAGCATCCCAAGAAACAGAAGATTATTGGAATGAATAAACTAAACAGGAGGAAAATTTAAATGGCTTTAATAGGTACATATTATACGATAGAACCTAAAGATTGGTTGTTTTCAACGCATGGAGATGTTGTTGAAGCAAAAGGTGAGCTCAATTGTGGTATGAGGCTCATAATACTTATGAAGGGGCGGAACAGGATATAGAAGAGTTTGTACGACAGTGGGCGTTAAAACAATTATTAGACAAATACAATTATCCCAGAGAATGGTTAGGAGAAAAACTTCAAATTGAAGAACCAGTCAAAATAGGTTCCTCAGAGAAGGAAGCAGATATTGCAATCAAAAATGATAATCATTGAGTGTTCCTTTATGTTGAAACAAAAAAAGGAAATATAACAGATATGGTCCTATGTCAAGATTTAGTACAAGTTAAAATGAGTTTTTCTCATTCTAA
>OGQZ01000747.1_pt1 | contig 27213 bp, 24 predicted proteins | sample 1553321 | NCBI WGS metagenome assembly OGQZ01 (sample SAMEA2579958, study PRJEB22360) | human gut metagenome | reverse complement strand
TTCTGTCGATAACCGTTGACCTTTTAGTATAAAAGGCTGACGGTTATTTTTCTATACACTGTTTTATTTGACACTTACAACGTAAGCACTTAAATTTCCGGTATATGTGGGATTAATAAAAGAATAGCCATAAGAAAAGGAAGCTGCCGTCTAGCAAAAATATTTGCTAATGCGGCAGCCCTTTTCTATAGTAGAGGTTTTTCGTGAGAGCTTTTTTTCGGTTGTTTAGTTTGAACTACCTTTTCCGGGGAAAAAAGTTTTTCTAATTTTGGATATGGTGGTTTTGAAAACTGTGAAAGTTCATTCAAGTATTTTTCAGCATTTAAATAAGGAATTTCATTCGTACAGGGGGGCTTTAATTTTGTGATGCAAAACTTCGAAACAGGGAAATGCATGTTTCCGGAAGGTTATCGGATATCGTTCCCTGCTCGTAAGCAATATTTAAAGAAAAAAGATGTGAGCCATCCCATATAAGGCATTCAACAAGCTGCATTTGCACAGAATCTACAACATACGTGGCTTTTGCAGTGGCTTTTGCATCAGAAGCCTGAAAGCTATTCATCATAAAATTTTGCTTGTCGCTTCCAATTAACTGTGCCATATCTGTTGCGGTCATAGAGGACAGACTGCTGTCATAATCCTGCATCGTTATTGTCATGGACGCATTGCTCGATTGATCCATTGTGACGATCGAATTAGATGATGTTCCTAAGACCCATGTGTCCGGGTATGCAAATTCAAATTGATCGGCTGATAAATACTGCAATGCATAGCCGTCTGGAATGGGATTTTCTGCGTTCCATGAAAAAGAATTCAGCATTTTTTCTATATAAGGAAGGATTTTTTCGTAAATTTCATCGTTAAATATGCAGGATAAGCGTATAATATGCTCCCTGTCCCAATAAACTTCTTCAATATAATCGTAAGTGCTATTCTTAAGATCTTGATACATCACTTCATAACTGGATGCGCTTTTTCGTGTGAAATTTTTAAAAGTTTTTCCATCTTGTGTGATTGACGCGGAGAGAGTATCTGCGGCAACGTTATTAATCGCGGGATCATACGCGAAAACCTCCATGCGTATCGTAGCTCCAGAAGGCTTGTGGATGTAAGATACAGTATCGTGGTCTATAACCTGTGTCCAATCTTTCGGAATGCTAATTGAAAAATGATATGTATTATCTGCGTAGATTTGCGTTTCGATATTGTCTTCTTCACTTGAGCTGTCAGAAAGCGTTTCCTGTTGGACGACATCTGTCGAAGTGTATACGGCCAGAGTATTGTTTTGCTTGTTTTGCCCAATGACTGCAGCAACAATAGATATGCCTAAAAAGGCGAAAAGAATTACCTTTCCATAGGTTTTGAAAAAGCCATTCTGCATAATCGTTCCTCCTCATGGCTAAATAGAGTGTATGTTTAAACGTTTTGTAAATACAAAATTCAATTTTTTAGCAGTTAAATTTTGACTTCTAAAATTGCTATTGTAATATTGTTATATTGTCATGTTTTAGTGTAATAATATATAATATATAAATTTTAACTACTAAAGTTGTTTTTTTAATTTTAAAAGTCGATTTTAGCAGTCAAAATTCGACTTCCATTCTGTTTCACTTCTTTTTCTCAAAAGCATAACTTTATCACGTTATATCATTAAAGCGAAGTTTGGATAGAAAGATACACGAATCTTAATCATCTGTTAGCAGTTAAAAGGAGCGATTCCATGTATCCCATGTTATATTGTCTCTGGTAGAAGTTGTTGAATTTATTGCTCTCATCAATGCAATCCTGAAGTTTATATTCTATTCCAGTAATAGCTGGCTGCTCTGTCTCTTCAGTACCAGACGAAGCAGTTTCTTTTGTGGAACAATCACTGTCGTTTAAAGTATGAACTGTAGTGTCTGCTATGGCATTATCCGTGTTGCTTCTTTTGGTATGTTTTTTCGAATGACGGCGGCGATAGGCATTATAATCATTTGCCCATCTGGAAATTATTTTGAGATTCATATATGTAGGTGGATATTTTTTTCGGATTTTTTCAATCTGGTATTTTATGACTTTTGCACCGTAGATATCTACCAGCATTTTGTAATCCTCCAACGGCAAAATATGACCATCGTTGCCAATTATAAGGTTTCCATCAAGAACAGGATATCCGTCAATTTTGGTGATATCCGAGTCCTGTTGTTTTACAGGTGTTTCTTTTTGAATTTTGGGGTTAGATGTTGTAGAAGAATACAATTTTGAAAAAGTTTCCATAAAGGTTTGAATAAAAGCTTGCATAAAATCTGCTTGAGGTTGTTGCAAAGACAAACAATTTTTCGTGGCGTTTGACACTTCTGTAAAGTTTTCTGAGTGAGAGCTTGCAGAATCCACTTCTATGTTTGCCTTTGAATTAGTCTCTGCCAATGTGGATGGTAAAATATCACCTTGGGGTTGAATCGGTTTCCCATCAGTGCCATAAACAGAAATTAAGGTTTCTTTTCTGCGTGCCACGAAACGTTCAATTAATCCTATATCTTGGAGGCTGCGAAGCGCTTTACCGGCAGTGCCTTCTGTGCAGTGTAATAGTTTGGCTGCGTCTTTTTGCGTGCATGATATGTATTCCTGACCTGTAAGGGCTTGTGTATACAAATGCGCATACAGCAATTTTGCATCGGAAGTTAATTCACAATACGGTGCTTTGAAATAAAATTCACTAGAAATAATAATTGTTTCCATAGATAAACCTCCTTAGTACCTTTAGTTTTGAACCGAGAATGTGTCCGCAAGACAAACTCATAGTTATAGTATTGAAAAAAAAGTTGAAAAAAGAATTCTCATGTACGAAAAAATTATTTAGAAGCAAATTTACCATTCTACTAAGTGTACGGAGGTGATAGATATGGCAGATAATAAGATAGAGATCCTTACTTCAAATGCCAAACAAGTTATCAATGATTATGTGCTTGGTACAGATACCGATTTTCAGAAGGTTGAAAACGCAATTCAAGAGCTTGCAGAGAATGATATTTCTACGCTTAACTGGAATTCATTGGAAAACTATCCGGATAGATCGCATGATTACCAATTTTCATATAATAATTCAGACGGAACTATAAACATATGGGATACCGAATCTGAAAGCTATCTAAGTCCATCTGAATTTTTACTAAGTGAACACTCAGATCGTCAGATGGCATGTGATCAGTATGCCCAGCATCGTCTGCAGTTTCTTGAGAACACACCTGAAGCATTAAGAGACTGTGTTTCTAACATATTTCAGACTTTAAAAGATTACCATTTGGACGTAACTATTTTGTCTGTACCTAATAAGACAGGCTCTTTGGACGGAAAGGATTTTTTCGCATTTGATGTGAGTGGAGGACGGGAACAGATTTTTCATAGCCAGACAGGTACATCTGTCGGACTGAAAGAATTTCAGGAAACATTGGAACAACTGCAATTTTGGGATCATGAAGAGGATTCTACATCAGATGAGCGAATTAATCGTATTCTTGATGCAGCAGCAGATAATCCTGCGCGTCTGCGTATGGAAGTGAATTTCCTTTTTGATGATAAGATTCAGCCGAATGGAGTTGATTTTGATGAAAATGCGTCAATTACATGGACAATTCGTGGAAATCATGAAACAGAGACATTTATTTTGACACGAGATCCTGATACGCATGAAATAACGGCATATGAAGCGAACCATGGAGTCTTGAATATCGAACAGTTACAAGAAGAAGCCTCCCGGATTGGCGTTGCAGATGTGTCGCTTTCCAATCGTGTTACTTCAGATGAATACACGCAGTTAGATCATATGCAGACTATGGAAAAAGCGTCAGCCAAAGCAACTATATCGGCGGTAACAATGGAACGTGGTTTGCGCGGAATGGGATCGCTGACTTGGCATATGCATGGCACAAACGGGCAGGAAGATTTCTCCTTAGATGGAAATAGAGATGGATCTCCCATTATACGGGACAAAGCTGGAAAAGAATATGATATAGATTCTATGTATAATAAGCTGGAAGACATCGGATATTTTAAAACAGCAGATCCAGCTCCCGTCGATATGTACGCGCTGCCAGCAAGAGAAGAGTTACCGACTTACAATTCGTTATTTAATTTTTTCCCTCCAGAAGTTCGGAAGAATATGGATGCAGATGAAATAAAAGAAATACGAGCGTCCAATCCTTATTATGGCATAGTGGATGGAATTGATATGACACGTAAGACAATTCCAATCCATGTGGATAATGCAACGATTCGAAACCTCTTGGGAGAATCCTATCAAGATGCCACTATAGATCGTATGTCCGTGTCTACTCAATACGGAAATTATATCTCAATAGAAGGCGTAAAGTTCGGTATTACAGACCGTATTTATCTTGATGGCGACATCACGAAAAAGGATGGGGAAAAAGAACATATCAATGCTCAATATGCTATCCGGGCAGATGGTGTGTATGTGTATTCAATCGGTCAGGATCAGGTATCAAGTTCGCACAAAATCAGAATTGTTACTGGAAATGATGCTCCTGAGAAGATGGTTCCGTTTGATCGCCTAAGCTTATCACATCGAAAAAATTGGTTTGCAAATGATGTAAAGGCTAGGATAGAACGGTTAGAAAAAGGATCACCAGAGCGGCTGGACCAATTCAAACAAACGCCTATGTATAAAGGCTATGAAAATTATCAGAAAATACAGGAACTATTAGAGGAGTCAAAAACACTCGTGGATTCTGCAAAAGCAGATGGAGATAAGGCTATTGAAGAGTTATCTCCGGAAAAGCAGAAAGAATATGCTTTGGCCGTGCATGATTATCAGGAAGCAGTTTCTGCCGTTGAAAAAATTGTAGAAACAAAATTTGCAGCAGCGGTTAGAGATATTGTTAATAATGCGGTCGATGAAATAAAAGAGAGTGTTATGCTCGGCGGAAACATGGAGAAAAAATTTGATTTCTATCTGGATCAGAGAAATCAAACTATGGATATCCGTGATAAACTGACCGAATATCGAAACACAAAGCTAGATCGAATCCATGATTTTCAAGAGCGTTATACAAATCAAGGAAACAATATCATTGACAGTCTTGATTTTGGGCGTTTTGAAGATGCAGAAAAGGCAGTTGCAGCCTTTGGCGAATTGAGAGAAGAATACGCGGCATATAAAAAAGATTGCGCGGATGTGGAGAGAGTGCAGCCAACGATAGAAAGAGCTGAAAAATATCTTGACTTGTGCGATGCAATTATATCAAGTGCAACCAAACAGGATGCTTTTTCAAAAAGAGATATGGGACAATTTTTGGCGGATCATGGTCCGATGCAGACTTTGCGGGAATATTTATACTTTGAGGCTCGTTTCCCCATGGGATGTGATATGAGAGATTATGCTTCTGCATTGAAAGACTCTTTACGCGATGTGGTGGAAGTACAAGAAAAGGTAGATGCTTATAACGAACGGCAGACAGATTCTGCGTATAAGCTTCATATTGGTGATGACGGTGGTATATATACCAGTTTTGGCTATCGTATCAGTTATGACTATCATGATACAACCAGAAATGTAATGCACTATTATACAGAGCGTGAAGACGGCAACACCTATATGCAGATTGATGCGCCAACATACTACTACAAAGAATCAGAAAACAAGATAACGACAGATGTCAGCAATGGACATATTCCCGTCTCTTCGAATGCCCCGCTAATTGGAAGAGAGGTCGGCGTTGATTATACCAATGCCTGGAATGCGCTGCGATATACACTTCCGGAGAGCGGGAATACTACAATGGCAGATATTTTAGAGTCTGTAAGAAGAGATTTTCTGGGAAGTAAATCAGCAAATCAATACGATTACATTCGTAAGGATATGGATGTTATTGGGCATCCGGTGGAACGTTATCGCCCGATAATTGACGATATACTAAAATCCGAAAAATCGTATACATTTGACGAAATCAAAGAAAAATTCATGGACTTAAAAGAAAACACCATGGATAAAGTTGAAAAAAATACACCAGAAAATTCCACGGCGGACTCCGAAAAGAGTGAATCTGGCATAGAAAAAAACAGACAGTATAATCTGATGACGCGGGCTGAGGTGAATTTGGAAGGTCAATTACATTTGACGCAAGAGAAAGTTGAAGCGTTAGAAGTTCAGGCAGAGAAAATAGCATCGTCCAAAGGAACAAGTATTGAAGTAGAAAAAGGAAATTTGATTCAGGAAACGTTCGAAAAAATAAAGCCGTATTTGTCCGGGCTAAAAGAATTGCAAGGGAAAATGGAGGGAATGCAGGATCGAATTGGAGATTCCCGTTTACTCCGAAGCAATACTTTTTACCAAGATTACAAAATGCAATATGATTTTTGTGCTAAAAAGGCACTTGACCTTGGTGCAGCCTATGGAAAGGATCAGGTTATTAAGAATTATATATCCAATAATGACTTAAGAATGGATCGGCAGGAGTATTATAAAACGAACTACTATATCAGTCTTGAGCAAAGAATTCTTTCGGGTGGACAAGAGGGGCTTGAAAAATATGAAACCGAAAACGGAAAGTCCTATACATATGGCACTAAATATGATCTTAGTGCTTGGAAAAAGGTAGGAAACTTTTTTGCATCTACGATATTTCGCCCGTATTTTCGCAATATTGAGAAAACGATTGATCGTGATCCTCATGCAAAAGTTGCTTACGAAACAGTCCCTGCAGTTGAAAAGCCCGAGGAAAATCCCGTTGATACTTCCTCAATGGTAAGCGGAGGAGCGCAGGGAGGCGTTACGACGGAGAATCAAGCTGCTGATGGTATGGACTCGAAAAATTCAGAAGAATCTGGAGCTTTAGCGGATGAAAAGAAAGCAGAAGAGGAGCAGCATATGGATTTAAAAGATGCGATTGAGCGTGAGAATCAGGACACAAAAGACGATGCTATGGTTGCGGAGCAGACCAGAATGGAAAGTCAGGATAACGATCAGGACAATATGACCGAGGCTGCAAATTCAAAGGATAATAGCGAATCCGTAGTGAACGGTGAAGAAGTTCATGAAATCCCGGAATCTGATGTATTGGAAACTGCTGAAATAAGCAGCGCGGATGAGGATGTGACAGCAGATTTCGAAATAAGTCAGTCAAGAGATGAGCCAGAATCTGATTCTGGTGCAATGCCAGAAAGCCTGGATGTTCAAGATAGACAGGAGGAACTGTTAATAGGGAGTGTTGGTGAAGATCATTCAGATAGTGATTCATTTTCAACGGCGGATGCTAAAAATGACACGTTTGAACCAACAACTGATGATGCAACATTAGAACGTGGGGAATCACAGGCGGAAAGCCCAACGATAGGATCTGAAAATGCAAATAGTTTCCATGAAGAGTACAAAGCACAATTTTCTGACTGTCTTAATGCGGCAAATGCATTAGATGATGTCCTTTCACAAGCAATAGAAGACGTTTTTTCAGATGAAAATCTTGGATATATGGATATTGTAAACGCAGCCGCGGATGCAATCACAGATCATTATAATTCAGATACGCCGTATTCCGAAGCTGCTGAATCGAGTGCAGATCTCGTATATGAGGTTACTGATTTGGACGGTAAGCCAATGGATAATATGGATACGATGGCTGAAAAATTACAGCAAAATGGACTTTCTGCAGAACATGTCGATCATTTATATGAGTTGGCAAGCGACCGATATGCATCTCCAGAAGAACCGTTTGAGCAACCAGATCCATATGAAGGCTTTATGGATCTGGATTCTGGTGTGACAGATTCAGTAGATAGGGTAGATATGTCGCAATCATCATCCGTAGATGCACAGCAGAAACTGGACTTTTATGAACCAAACCAGTTTTTAGATCAAATGAGCAATGATTTGGATTCCTATGTTCAGGCTATTGAGCATGCGGAAAATATAGGAACAGATGTTCCGGATACCGCGTTATCGGATATTGTTGGCTCCAGTTTTTCCGTAGATAGCCTGAAATCAGCAATTGATTTAATGGAAGCGGAAGTCAAAAGCACGGCGGATGATGATAGAGATGCCCAAGAGACTATGGATACAGATCCTGTTTTATCGGAAGATATCCCTGAAAGTTCCATAGAGCCAGAGGTGGATGATAGTTTGGATGCAGACGAGTGGAGGCGATATTTATGATGATTCAAATTCTCTTTGTACTTGTGTTTCTAGTGTTTTTCTTTATTGGCGCAGGAATCTCTATAAAAATAATTGCAGATGCGAAACGATTTAATATTCATTTTGAAAAATGTAGAATGGAAAAGCGAAAACAAAAAGAAAAGGGATACCGAAATAAGCGAGGATCAATACATAACCGTTTTACACGCCGGGAACCATATACTGATTTTATATGTATGACAGAAGGAAAGAATTCAGAAGCTCATGTGAAACATGCTCGTGAAAAAGAAGATTCTGCATATCATTATCCTAAAAAGGATGACTAAAATAGAACTGGGCCAGCATTGTCTGGTCCAGTTTTGTATCTAATTTTGAGAACAATTTTCAATACTATATATATCGGAATAGAAAGGAGGAACTGGTATGCAAAACATTAAGGTATCAAAAGATTGTTATATTCCAAAAGATAACATCAAATTATACATAGCATATGATAGTAATGCTGTGCGGAAAGATGTTCGTATCAAAAGAAAACAGGGGCTTATATACGACTATACAAATGGGAAAAAAACTATGTCGGTTATATATCTTAAAAACGGGGAGCTGGTATTAACCCCTGTTTCCGTAGATACATTGAATCAGCGAATGGAAAAGGAGTGATTGATTTGAATGATTTTTCAACTTTGATTGCGGCTGGCGCGGCAGGTCTTATGCTGGGAATTGTGTCTCCGTTAGTGGCATACTTAAAAGTTCGAAGAAAAAAGAAAAAATATCAGTTCAAGTCAGAACCTGTTTCTAAGAAGATTACGGCGGACCGCAGGTATCTGAATGGCAGGCGTGATCACTCAACAGAGGAATACTAGAAAGGAGTTAAAATGCAGAAAAAAATTGCACGCAAAATAGCATCAATAACGGCAGTCAGTTTGGCTTCTGGACTAATAACTGTTCCGGCAGGGGCCAATGCGGATCTCACGCCAAATTTGCAGATTATGCAGAAGACAGAGATAATAAGCGACGAAGCGTTAGATCAATCATATCAATATGATTATCAATCAGATGGGAACGATCAAAAATTTACGCAGGTCGAAACGTCGTGGGATAACGCTTTCGTGGCTAAGAAATTAGTCGTTGGAGATTGGAAAAACTACGATGGAGATGTCGTTGTTTCGATTCTTAAAGATGATGGAATGGAATATCAGCTTCAAACGACCGAAAACGCTCAAGTCGAACTTTCTGATTATGGAGAAATTTCAAGCATCAAATTGCAGCCGGCAGGTGAAATTGCAAATTCAGATGCTTCAATGTCAGGGATGGTAATTGATGGCGACATTGATATGTCACAAGCGTCTGATACTGTAGAATTAAAAGGGACTATTCGGGAATCAGAAGACGGGGAGAACTTCACATCAAAGGTAGACGAAACAGTCTCAGCAACGGTTTTGAAAACGAGTTATAAAATTGAAACACCAGTATGGAAAACAGAGCAGGACAAGCTTTCTTACGGTCAAACAGCCAAGGTGACATTGGATGGTTTGGCTGGAACCGGAACAGCAGAACTTTCCAGCTATGAATGTCAACTGATCATCCCAAAAGGAACAGAAATTGAGCAGATTGATCTTCCAGAATTTGAACATGCAACAAGTACACTATTTGTTGATGGGAAAGAATATACGGAAGGAATCATTACCTCTGATTCTAAAGTTCTGTTACAAATTTGTCTCGAAAAGGACAATAATAGTTTGATTGAAGACGACAATAGTCAAGATGAAGACAACAATAGTCCTGCATATGACTTCAAACAAACAAAAAGTTTGTCACTGTTATTAAAAAACATTCAACAGGATGCAAAAAGTGAGGATGTTTTGATCCAGGCATACGTAAAAGCGGTCTATGGTGATGATCAGGAAGTAAAAACAGAAGCCTCTCAAAAGATACAGCTTATTTGTGAATATCAGATGGAAAGTCCAAAAGTTTCCAGTTCAGCCACAATAATTCCTGGACAGGATGATGTACAGCTTACATTTAATAATATGAATGCAACAGCGACAACATCTGTCACGGGTTATGTGGTAGATTTTTATATTCCATCTGATTTGACAGTGGAAACAATACGTGTCCCGGAATTTGTTGATTCAGAGGGAAACTCCGTAGAACGTTTGATTACAATTAATGGTCAACATCCCAGTATCTTGAACAAAACCATTTTTTTATACGATAAAATAGGTTCTTTTCAAATGGTCGTATATACAAAAGATGGCACGTTTTCGCAAAGCAGAGATATGGTAATCACTGCAAGCAATCAAACTTCTTCTGAAAAAGAGATTGAAATCAAAGCTGTTGCAAATGGATATTATGCAAATAATCTTGTCCAAACGGTAGAATCTAACATTCAAAAGTTGACCTTACAGAAGGTTGTTACCCCGCCGGCTCCAACACCAGAGCCGACAATTGAGCCAACGGTAACACCAGAGCCAGAGCCGGAACCAACACAGACTCCGACACAGGCTCCGGAACCTTCCCCAAACCCGACAACTACACCGATACCAACACCAACGATTACGCCGGAACCAACAACAGTACCAAGCGAAAGTGATTCTGTCAAAAAAGAGGCTGCAAACCTGAAGCCACTCACACCAAATGTATCAGTTTCAAATACAACATCGGGTGATACGTTAAAAGCTGAAAAGAAGCAGGAAACAAACGATATTGTGGATAAATTGCGTCCGACTGCTGCTACTGCGGTACAGGAAACTGCAGTTACAGATGATTTTTCGAATAAGCAAACTTCTGAAAAGACTGAAAGTTCTTCTGCCAACGCTGCAAGAGTTACAACAGCCCCGGCAGAAAAAATTGAAAAGACAAGCCCAGAGAAAGTAAAAGATGCTGTAGAAGAAACGGTAAATGAAAACAGAGGAATACAAGTATTATTAATATTACTTGTGATTATCGGCTGTGGAATTGCAGTTCTTACAGGCATGTTTTTACACTTTACTCGAAAGAAGAAACATCTTTTACATCTCGAAGAAAAAATGAATGACTCGAAAAATGTAAAAGGGGATTCTTAATATGCCAAAATATATATGTGGTGCGACATCAGACATTGGGGTTGGACGAGAGCAGCAGGAGGATTTTGTGCAATTCTGCGAGCTTGATGAGGAAACATTGTTGTGCATCGTTGCGGATGGAACAGGTTCTATGCCGCAGCGACCGCAACCAGCATCTATTGTTGCTATGGACATAATTGAAAACATCAAGGATTCGTTTGGGAAAAAACCGGATTTGCTAATAAAGTATCCGAAATTTTTCCTCGAAAAGGCTATGAATGATGCGAATCGGATTTTGGGAGCATTTCAAATGGGAAATGAAGAATTGTTTTCCGGTTATTCGGCAAGTGTAACATGCTGCTTGTTTTTGCCGGACCGCAAAATAGCAATTGGACATAGCGGTAATACCAGGCTGTATATTATCCGCAATGGAAAAGTCAATCTGATTACTCATGATCATACGCAAGCGTACGAACTATTACAGGAAGGGAAGATTGATAGCGAGACATATTATGTGCATGACGGAAGATTAAAGCTAACCAGTGGAATTGGAAAGATCATTAACCCGCGGATTGACACAATTTCCGGAAAATTGCAGGAGCAGGATTTGGTATTGATGACTACAGATGGAATCCATTATGCATTGCGCCCGGATGCAATGTCTGAGATCATCCTAAATTCGCCACCGGAGGGGACGGAAGCTACCAATGCACTTGTTAATGCAGCTAAAAATATTGTTAAATATCCTGACAATATGTCCGCAATGCTGATTTACATGCCATCTGGTTTTCTGTAAATGGATAGTAAAAGAAAAGCTCCCTACGCTTAAATTAGGGAGCTTTTCTCTACTATAGCTATCCATCAGAACATGTTTCTAACGTTAAAAGCCGTGTAGCATTATTTTTGGTACTTTTTCATGATTTCCTGTAAATCTTTCGGGTCGAATGTTTCCAAAAGTTGTTGAGACATCATATGCATAATAATCAGGACCGTAAAGTAAAAGGAAATTTGGCCTGTGCGTTTTGATGCCGAACTTACAGAAGTGATGAAACGAGAAATTAACTTTTTGGCTGCCCGCACTTCACTTGGATTAAGCTGTATAGCCGTGTCCTTGAGATGAATGATCATATATTTCCTCCGTTATGTTCCACTATTCAAACTGTATTGGTACGAATAATATTCATAGAAAAAGTCGTTCTGCATTTCACTAGGAAGTGTATTATGAAGAAGTTCTACGGGATTTTCGTATAGATTACGAATAGGCTCTATTAATTTGTGTTCTTTGGCAAAATGGCAGAATTTGCGTTTGTCTGCGAAAAAACCATATAGTTCTTCCACTGAATGAAAGTTTCCAAAGTGATTTAACGCATAGGCAAGGCAAATTTCCAAATTGTATTCTGCGTCGCCAGATAGGAAAAAATTTTTGGGAAATTTTTTGAGTTTTCCCTGTAATACTTTTTCGTAGACAAATAAAACCTGCTTCCGTTTGGAAATACGAATCCGTTCTGGATACACAAAAGCAGCTAAGTAGAAAAGATCTGTCTCTGGATTGCATTCGGATGGAAAGTCGATTTGATGAACAATTCTGGTTAAATGCAACTTTTCGGCTATCTGAGGGGTTAAATAGTCACGGACCTGTTCTGGAGTCCATTCTAAAAGCTCTTCAAAGATGAAACGTAAAATTTGTTTTGCTGTAGTCTTTTCGCGCAAACGGGTTAGGGATAATTGAGAAAATTTTTGAGTATTCCCTAATAAAATGCCTTCATACTCAACAAAAAGTGCATAATTCATAGTTTATGAAACCTCCTTCGTTTTTTCCCTTCAACTTATAGTATTAGAAAACAAAAAATAAAAAACGAATTCACGTACGACAGAAAGGAAATTTAAGTAATGACGAAAAAGAAAATTATTTTATGTGTTACACTAATCACATTAAGCATCTTTTCGATTTTTGCATTTAAAAGTTTTCAAAAATACCAGAAACAATATACTGGAAAACAATGGTATGAACGGCAAAGCGACTATATTGATGACTTATCTGTATATACGGGCGAAATGGATGATATTTTTTCACTCTATATTGCTGAAAGCATTTCTGAGGACGATTTCTTAAATCATGTCAGTTTGTTACAAAACCAGTTGAGCGCAATCCAGGTTAGCTATCAGCAGGAAAAGGAAATTCATCCTGTAAGAACGGGGTCATATACATATAATCAGAAATATGCTTGTGAAGGTGTTGAGGAGACATTGACACATCTTCAGGAGATTTTAGACATGGCTCGTGAAAATAGTGGAGATGTTACCACACTCGCGTACAAATATTTGGCGTTGCATCAAAATATCATTGATTCCATGTCAAAATATACAGCAGCACAAACGGCTATTGCCGCCGGGAACCCCTAAATTATAATGTGATTGATTTATAATACTATAATCGAAAAGTATTAGCCGCGGTATAGCAGTTTAGGAAAGGGGAAAACTTATGAAAAGTACAAGAATATTGCCTTCTGTGTTAATTATTGCAACGATGTTGCAAACCTCTAATGTGTATGCACTTGACCAAGAAGCTTCTGCTAGTGTATCAAGTGTGGATAGCACTGGAATAGCACAAACATTGCAAACATTAAAGGCGGAGTATATGGATGCTATTGTGGATACGGACGATTTTCAGTCAATGTATCAACAGGTTCAGAATCAGATGGCTTCAACGGAACAGCTTGATCTCGCTGAGTATTATGCTCAAAATTATGAAATTACATTTCCAACCGAGAATCTATATGATTTATCGGATGTAGACATCACAAGTGGCTATGACAGTTCAGTCACAAATGCGCAGTATATTTCTCTGGCTTCGCAATGCATGAATACGTATAGTGATTATGTGGATGCAAGCGGGCAATCCGGAAATAGCATGCAACTCTTTCAAAGCCAATTTGGAGATGTAACGAAAGGCTTATCCTTATCAACGTCGACCTTGCCAGAAGGCTATGATATGTCACATCTGGTCAGCAGTGCCGCCTCTAATGTGAGTGATATTTATAAAGATGCATTGGCAAGCTCCGGTGTTTCCAGTGTCAAAGATAGCATCAATACACAATGGATTTTTCAAAAGGCAGCTTCTGGACCCGATTCGTATTCCATAAAATCATATTCAGAATTGAGTAAAATGAATAGCGGCGGACAGGAAGCGCAGAAAACCCAGAAAGATTTATTCGACGAGGCGACAGAAGCCAATCAGGACACTTATAACAATCTGAATACCGATTTGACTCAGAAAACCCAAAAAGAGCTATTAAAGATTGTAGATACTGATTCGTCTGTGTTATTTGCCGGATCAGATAAACAGGCAGCTAAGAATCAGCTAAAACAAATTAAACAGGCCACCAATGCCAGCGGTAAGATTACACGAAAAGTCAATGCGATTACAGATGCGGCATCTGACTCTTGGAATAGGCTGAAAAATAGTGTAACTGCAAAATCCGAAGATGAGATAAAAGATGCACTTCAATCAAATGTAGAAGCAAACAAAAAAGATAAGTGGGGATTTCGTGGAAAGAAATCTATCACTGGTTTTATTAATTAAGGCAAAGCGCTAACAGTCGATTTGATTGTTAGTGCTTTTTTTTCGTACGTGAAAATTGGAATTTGATAAATTTTGTAATTCTAAATTAAGGAAATAGCTATTTTCCTTTGAATTTCTCATTCTAATAGGGAGGTGTAAAATGTCAAAAATTGTTTGCACGTATGAAGATTACGATAAAATGTGCGAAAAATTTCGAATCATGAGATTTCAAGCAGAAGATTACGCTCCGACTTTGTGGGATTTTTCAGAATACATTGAAAAAGATCCAGCAAAATATATTGATTTTCTGATCTGGATCGATGTTACTGGCATCACAACAGAAGAAAATAAAGAAGCTCGGAAAATGGTTCGTAAATTTTTATGTGAAAATTTGGTTTTGGTTGATTCTTTGGAAACGGAGGAAACAAAATGATTGCGATTTATGCAGAAAAACCAGATATGGGTACTAAAATCGCGGCGGCATTATTCGGGATTCCGTTGGAAAATGGTGTAGTGGTAACATTCGGCCAATTGGAAAAATACGAACGTCAGATCAAGGCCCAACGGACTAAAAATGGATATTTTAAAATCCGCTATCAGGGGCAGGAAGCTTATGTTACTTGGGGATATGGGCATATGTGTACGCTCAAGGAACTTCCGGACATTGATATACGGTATCAGAATTGGAAAAATATTCCGTTACCATATATTCCAGACCATTATGAGCTTAAATTGCTTGGCAACAATACGAAACAGTACAACGTCATAAAAAACATCTTCAATAAAGCAAATCATATTATCTGTGCGACAGATAGTGATCGTGAAGGTGATTTGATTATGGATTATTTGTATCGCTATATGCAGTGTAAAACTCCATACTCGCGGGCTATCTTTTATGAACAGTCCCAGGAATCTTTTCAAAAGGCTTTTTTACCTGAAAATCTGGTCAGCAGTACAGGTCGGTTATCTGTCATTGAGTCCGGAAGAGCGCGTTCAACAGGAGATTTCATCGTTGGAATGAATCTTACAGTTGCCTGTACACTTAAATATCCGAACAATGGGGTACTGTCAATTGGGCGTGTACAAACAGCGGTCCTGAATATGATTGTGCAACGGGAAAATGAGATACATAATTTTAAACCAACCCCTTATTTTGTCCTTCAGGGAAAATTTGCGACACAAAAGGGAATCCAATATATCGGAACCCATGTATCACAAAAAATTCCAAACGCTCAGGAAGCACATAAATTATTAAGTAAGCTGCAGAATGGCTCACATGTAGGTGTGATATTCAATCTGAACACGGAGCAGATCAAAAAGAAAAAGCCATATTTATATGATCTGTCCACACTACAGATGGATGCCAATAAGAAATATGGATTTTCACTGTCTAAGACGCTTTCGTTGGCACAGAAGTTGTATGAAAACGGATATATAACATATCCACGTACAGATTCCGTCTATCTGCCAGATGATATGGGGGAAGAAATGCAGCGAACCATCGACCATTTGATGTCTCTTACTGTGTATTCTGAGTACAACACTGGAAGAAGAGTAGATCCCTTAGACAGACATTATTTCGATAGTCATAAAGTTTCCAGCCACTATGCTATTGTACCAACACCCAAAGCGGGAATGCCTACTGGTGATGAAGGGAAATTATATGACTTAATTGCGAGGTCTGTGATCTGCATGCTGTTTCCGGATGCGGTATTTAACAAGACAAAATTCCAGACAGTTGTTGAGAATGAAGTATTTGAAACAACAGGAATGACGTTGGTGTCGGCAGGCTTTTTAGCTGTTCTTGGTGTCCCAAAAGATAAAATTATCCCAAATGTTAAGAATGGCGAGAGTGTTACAGCTGATTTCGAAGCGTTAAAAAAAGAAACGGAACCGCCTAAACGTTATACAGACGCAACTCTGCTGAACGCAATGATCAATTGCGGAAAAACATTAGAGGATGAAGAGCTGCGTAGGCTCATGGCTGGGAAGCCCGGGGAACGTCCGCTAGGATTAGGAAGACCTTCCTCACAGGCATCTATCGTCCAGACGCTGGAAGATAGACAATACATAGAAAAGAAAGGCAAGACAATCATTCCAACTACAAAAGGAATAAATTTGATTGCATGTTTTCCTGTTCAAGAACTAAAATCGGCCGTTATGACAGCGCAATGGGAAAAACGGCTTGATGATATAGAAAATGGAATGGATTCTTATGAATCTTTCCTCAGTGACTTACAAGCATCTGTTCGAAACTGGACAAATCAAGTTATAACAGCCCCTATAAATCCTATTTTAGGCGCTGGGAAAGAAGGAAAAATGACAGATTACACATGCCCTATATGCGGTAAGAAAATGGAAGAATATTTGAATATGTATGGCTGTTCCGGTCATAAAGAAAAAACCTGTGATTTTAAAGTTCCCAAAAAGGTTTGCGGAGTAACATTAAAAGCTGCAGATCTGGACTCTTTATTCAAAAATGGACAGACCCAGACAATTAAAGGGTTTGTGTCAAAAGAAAAGAAAAAATTTAATGCACGGCTGATCGTTGATCGTGAATCCGGAAAGGTAAAATTCTACTTTCCACCAGCAGAAGAAACTGAATTAACCTGTCCATTCTGCAACAAGTCGTTGAAAAAGTATGATTGGGGATATGCTTGCCCAGATCGTTCCGGATGCGGCTTTCGTTTGGGAACAAACGTTTGCAAACACGAGTTGACAGAAGATGAGGTTCGTCAGATCCTTGTTGATGGCCGAACGGCTAATTATATTTCTTTTGTGTCGAAAAAAGGAAATAAATTCCGTGCAGCAATTGTACTGGACAGGGATAGCAAACAGACAAAATTTGAAACGGAAGAGTGGTAAGAAATTATGGAAACGAAGGAAAATATGGTAATCGCCTCAAGATTACAGAAGATCTATGAAGAACAGTCTTCTTTTGAACAGTTTAGGAAAAGCTGTATCAAAGAGGGAATTGATGAAAAACAGGCCGAGGTTATTTACTTTAAGCTTGTGGAGCAGGAAAATGCTTCTTCTGATGATACTTTATTAGAGGACGATTTTGATTTAGATTGCACTGATTCCGTTAAGATGTACCTGAACGAACTTGGAAATGATCCTCTTTTGAGTCTGGAAGAAGAGCAGGAACTTTTTAAAAGGTATGAGGCCGGAGACGCTGAAGCAAGGGATAGGATTATTCGTTCTAATTTACGTCTGGTCATAAGTGTTGCTAAACGCTATGTTGGAGGTTCGAATCTTTCCATTATGGATCTGATTCAGGAAGGAAATATGGGACTCATGAATGCGGTCACCCGCTTTGATTACAGGAAGGGATATAAGTTTTCCACTTATGCGACTTGGTGGATTCGACAGGCGATTACACGGTCTATCTGTAATGACAGTCGTACAATTCGTATTCCGGTCCATCTCTTTGATAAATTTAATCAAGCTCGCAGGATGGAAATTAAATTGAGACAGGAACTGCAGCGAGATCCAAAAGAGAGCGAAATTGCAAAAGCTCTTGGAATTTCCGAAGAGGCCCTAGCTGCGTTAAGAAGTTATCAGCAACAGCCGGCATCCTTGGATTTACCAATTGGTGAGGAGGAAGATACTTCGATCGGAGATTTTGTCCCAGCTACGAATATGCAGTCAAATCCAGAAAAATCCGCTGTCTATTCATCGTTGTGTGATGCATTGGAAAAAGCAATGGATAGTTTAACAGAGCGTGAGAGAGCCGTGTTGGAAATGCGATATGGTCTTAACGGCGAAAAGCCACAGACATTAGAGAAAATTGGCTCGAAAATGAACGTCACCAGAGAACGAATCCGTCAGATCGAGGCAAAAGCCCTCATGAAAATGCGTTCTCCGCGAAGAAAAGCATTGTTAAGAGATTATTTATAATGGATATCTAAATAAGCGAGACTGTAAAAGGTTTCGCTTATTTTTTTTCGCCTTTCTAATTCTATGAATATCAGATCAAATAAACGATGAAAGGAGTATCGAAACCTATAAGATCTGAAATACATTTTGTCAAAGAGAGGACGACTTTAATGAAAAAATTCAATAAAAAATTCAATGAAACATTGGATACTTTAGGAGAAATTGGATATTGGTTAGGTGTACGGTTCGAAAGATACATCGAAGAAAACAAGGATGATATTTTGGAATTATTAGGAATCTTGGGTGCGTTTTTCGTTATGTGGTGGATTACCGTAGCTATTGAGGCGAATAAGATCTTTAAAGCTATCTTGATCATGGTGATCGGTTACTCAATTGTGATGCTTTACGAAAAATGTATTCATGAATGATTGGAGGAATTTTATGGATTGTTACAATTTTTCAAAAGGAAGTTTTTATTTTAATCTGTTTCAGGATTTTAACAAATTTTTTCGTGAAATGTATACTTCCGAAGATTCAAATGCTTTATTCTCCCAATATTCAGAGAAGTTTATCCAGTTCTACCCGGGAGACTTCTCCTTTGATCTGTTATTTGCACTTGGGCGAGTAACGGAGCAGAAAACATGGAAGACAATTAGCCTGGAACAGTATGTTGACTTTTTTAAGGAATATTATGTTTTATTCCGGAACATGCTTGGACGGGTACTCACGAGTTGCCAATCTAGTGAATCGTTTTGTAAGATGGCATATGATGGCTTGGAAGCTTTGTGGCAGAAGTATCGTGGAATCCAAACAGAAAAATGGCAATTTGGCGTAGATATGCTTGCTGCTGCTACATTTGAATTTGATCGTGCATGTAGGCGTACATGCGCTTAGAAAATCTTTGAGGAGGATTTGCCACCAGATGGCTACGCTGGGAATGATGTTTGCATGGAAGCAAAACGCAATTAAGTGAAATACATGACAGCCTGGGAAATCTCCCAGGTTGTTTTTTTGCCTTTGATTATAGTCCTACTAAAAACTATAGTCTAAAATAATACAATAGTCTTATATTAGACCATTTTTTTGAATTTAGAACTGAAGCAAGAATTTGCTTTATCTATAGACGTTTTTGAAAGACCTTGTTTATTAGGGATAATATAGGACTCCCTCTAAATATGCCAAAAAAATAAGAAAAATCCAGTAAAAATAGCCTAAAAAAATATATTATCCTACCACTTTCCAACACGAAAGCATTATTTAGCGACCTTTGGACTATATTTTTCCCTAATTTTGTTACCTGGGATTATCTGCGGACCGTAAAAGGTCATTTTTGAGATCTGGTACATGATATTCATTAGCAAATTTCAAATAATTATCTGCTTTATTGTCCCAAGTGATTCAATTATCGTCCCTTACGATACAATAATAGTCTTATCTTGTACTATAAAACAATAAGATGATTGTAGTTCCGTTTTAGCCGCGGTATAATAAAGAACAGTTTGGGTTACCCGAGATATCCCAATTTTTTCATATACGTGAAAACGCAATAGAAATCTTTTTTGGAATACCATATATAACCGAAATACATCCTTAAGAAAAGAAAGGAGATCTTTTTATGAGAAAACGAACGCAAATGTCCTTATTGGTTATGACAGGATTATTGAGTACCGGATTGGGAGGATGCGGGACCCCGAAAACACAGACTGCTCCAGAAACAGATAATTCTGAATCCCAGAGTGTTTCCAGTTCTTCCATTGTAGAAGAAAGCCATTCCGTTGAAGATTCCTCTGAAAATATTATCACTGAAGATAACTATACTGAGGAAGATATCAAAGATGCAGTATCTGGAATTCATGATCTGTATATTTTACAAAACGCTGATGCTCCAAACCTGCTGCATGGAATTTGTTATGACAAGGATATTGTGAATTCCATTTCTGCCAGTGCTTCAGGTATTAATTTGGAAAAAGTTGGGGAATATGAAGTAAAATATGAAGTAGAGATAAACGCAGAGAAGTTGGCTGAATATTTGTCTTCGAAAGAAAACCCGAAAGCGACCCAGGGAGGAGCCAAATATACCACCACTGCAACCCCTGTTATTACCATTACCCAGAAGGTATCTGTTGTTTCCGAAACAGAGGCCGAAAAGCTGGCTGACAAGGATACGGTAGTAATTGGGTCCAAAAATGAGATCTGCAAAAAGAGCGATGGAACCGTGGTTGAAGAAAAGACAGAAATTCCAGAGTCCTGTAAAAAGAAGGGAACCACGCCAGTTTCGGCTGATTCGGGAAAAGAAGTTTCAAATACGGTAACAACTTCTGACAAAAAACAGGAATCAAATACTTCCGAAAAGAAAGAAGATACAAAGAAAGCATCGCCTACACCTACGGATAAGCCAAAGGAAGAAGCCCAAAAGGATACGGAGTCCCAAAGGAATACCAGCGCAAGCACTAAGACGACCCCGACTCCGACCAAGAGTGTCCCGAAATCTTCTTCAACATCAACGCCTGCTCCAACCAAGAAGCCAAGTACCCCGGCAACGACTGCTGCTCCAACTAAGGCTCCAACCGCCACACCTGCTCCAACTAAGGCTCCTCATGAACATAATTGGGTTGAGCAGTATACGACCGTAAACATCCCAGCGAAAACCCATACCGTCCATCACGATGCAGTATATCAGACAATCCACCATGACGCGGTTACCCATGAGGAACCAATTTATGAATACCATCAGGTATGCAATGTATGTGGGGAAGATTTTGGATATGGTCCAGATGCAATCGAAGCTGTAGGTGATCATTCGGCTGTTACGGATCATAGCTATAGTTCACAAAAAGTTTGTGTTGGAAGCACAACGGTTACGGATCAGGACGCATATGATGAACAGAGATTGGTTAGCGAAGCATATGACGAAACAATTGTAGACGAGCAAGCCAGAACTGAGCAAAGATTGACTGGCTATAAGTGCAGTGGTTGCGGAGCTACTAAAAATTGATATTTCTAGTCGCTGACTTGTCCTTTCCCCCTCTTTGAGGAATAAAACGCCCAAAGATGTTCGAATAGCTCATTTGCTTCCTTTCGGTTTGAAGCAGATGCCTTCTTTTGGCTGACTGATGATTTGATATTCTCTGCCGCTTCGAATTCATGCTTCGTGTCATCCGGGCCAGATGCACAACAATTATTTTTTACACTGTTTTTGTTTGATCTGTTTTTGTTAGTATACTTGTTTCCCGCAATCGAAAAAGTCGATTCCTCATTTTTGGTAAACGGAAAATCCGTTATTACTACCTCGTGAATTACTTTATAGTGTTGAAAAGGATCATGGAAATTTCATGGTCCTTTCTTTCTATTCTGCGCTTCCAGATCGTCTACCACTTGCCTACCATATGTCTCCGCATCATTTGATCCTCTATATTTCCCTCTTCTTTCGCATTCGTTGCGTGCAGCATATAGCAAAAATCAACCCGCCGAAGCACTTTTGAAAAAACGATCAAAAAAAATAGTTGGATTTACAATACTATATACAGGGACAATTAAAGATCCCTTATTCAATCTCGGATTCGTCACCCAGGTTGAATAAAAATATAGAAAAGGAGATTGCGTGATGAAGAAAATGAAGGACTATCTTCGGAAAGTCACTGCCGGATTATTGCTGGTAGCAATGAGCAGCGGTTCGGTTGGCGTAAATACCGTCAGCGCCGCAACAGATGATGACAACGATCCATCCACGACTACGGATATTATTCCGGAAGCAGTGGAACGTGGTACATTATCAATCCAGATTGATAACATCGGCGGAAGTATTGTAGTCACAACACAGAGTAGTGATGGAAAAGAAAATACGCAGACAATCCGAAAAGAGAACGACAAAACAACGATTACCGATGCAAACGGCAATGTAACGACTGCAGAACCGGAAAATGGTTATGATCTTGTCCTTGAAGCCGATAAAGGTACTGTTGTTAAAACCAAAGTCACGAGCGATGACGGAAATTATATCGCAACGTATCGAGTAACTACAGATGCAGGAGCAGATGATGTTGATCTGCCGGAAAAAACACAGGAGTATTCAAATGATATTGCTGTGGAAGGAGACAAGATTCTTGAAATCGCATTCCAGAGGAGTGCGGATAATGAATCTGCGTCGAATGCGGCAGGGGGGGGGGGGTGCCTCCCCCCCGGGCGGGAAAGCCGCAGCCGGCGGTGGTGGCGACGACGGAGAAGCCGGGGGCGATGCGCTCCACCTCCACGCCGTGGCTCATCCAGCAGATAGACGTCTCGGGGATGTTATCGAACAGGGGAGAGGGGGTGTGGGCCAGCTGGATCTTGCCGTACTCCCGGGTCTCCGCCTTCCGGCACTGACCACCCAGCAGGTGCATCATCAGCTGCTGGCCGTAGCAGATGCCCAGCACGGGGACGCCCAGTTCAAACAGGGCCTTGTCCACCATGGGAGCATTGGGCTCGAACACGGTGGCAGGGCCGCCGGTGAAGATCAGCGCGTCGGGAGCGAAAGCGCGCACCTCGTCCATGGAGATGCGGTAGGACTTGATCTCGCAGTAGACGCCGCACTCGCGGACGCGGCGGGCTACCAGCAGGTTATACTGGCCCCCGAAATCCAGCACAAGGACTTTCTTCATGTCAGGTACCCTCCCGGAAGCGGATGTGGTGCTCATCGGCCTCGTCGATAATGGCCAGAGAGTGGATGGGGTAGCCCTCCCGGCGGAGACTGTCGCCGCCGTCCTGGAAGCCCTTCTCCACGGCGACACCGATGCCCGCCAGCGTGGCGCCGGCCTTATTCACGATGTCGATGAGGCCGCGCATGGCGTAGCCCTTGGCCATGAAGTCGTCGATGATAAGTACCCGGTCACTGGAATGGATCCAGTCCTGCGACACCAGCAGCGTCACTTTCTTTTTATAGGTATAGGAAAAAATATCGCTCTGGTACAGGCCGCCCTCGATATTGTCGCTCTTGGCCTTCTTGGCGAAGACCATGGGGACACCATATCTCTCGGCGCAGATCGTGGCCAGAGCGATACCGCTGGCCTCGGCGGTCAGCACCATCGTGATATTCTTTACATCAAAATACTTGGCAAATTCGTCCGCAATAGCGCCCATCAGAGCCGTATCCACCCGGTGATTGAGAAAACCGTCCACCTTGATGATGTTCCCGGGGAGAACACGTCCCTCCCGCTGGATGCGATCCTTCAGCTGCTGCATGATCACCACTTCCTCTCAAAAAGTATCAGTACTATACTGCCCGATTTTTCGGGGAAAAGCAACAGGGAAAAATGCAGAATATCCCGGTGCTTTTTGCCCATTTTTGTGGGTTTTACCGGAGGAAAAGCCGGGCTTATTTCTTCGATAAGCTCTGCTTGACGAAAGCGGCGAAGCGCTCCGCCGCGGCGGTCTGGGGTACGTCCCGCAGCATGCACATATCCACGGAGCGGGGCGGGATCTGGAACGAGGTCTTGAGCTGGCGCAGACGGCCGCTCTCCAGATCGCGCGTGACGAACTCCTCCGTGACGCCGGCTACGCCGAAGCCAATGGCCGCCAGATCCACCAGCAGGCTGCGGGCGCCCAGCTCGATCTCCGGGTTCAGCTTCAGGCCGTTCTGGAGGAAGAAGCGCTCCAGATACAGGCGGCTGGAGGCCTTGCGCTCCAGCAGGATCAGGGGGAAGGCGGACATCTCCTCCAGCGAGTAGACGTGGTCGAAGTCGCAGGGATACCCGGCGCCGGCCACGAAGATGGAGTGGGTGGGGAAGCAGGGATACGTCTCCAGCGAGGTCAGATCGGTGGGGGTGCTGGCAAAGGCAATGTCCACCTTGCCGGAGCGCAGCAGGCCCAGCACCTTGTGGCTTCGCCCGGATACGATCTGGATGGGGGTGGGCGTCCATCAAGCGGGATGCTCCCGGTGGAAGCTGTCCAGATAGGGCAGCAGAAACTGGCTGGTAACAGTGTCGCTGGCGCCGATAATGAGCTGGCCCATCTGCAGCTCGCGGGTCTGGGACAGCTTGGCCTCGCCCGTCTCCAGCAGGCCCATGGCGCTGCGGACGTACTCGTAGAGCATCCGGCCCTCCGCTGTCAGCGTCACGCCCCGGGAGTTCCGGGAGAACAGACGGGTCTGCAGGTCGTTTTCCAGCTGCTTGATGGACTGGCTTACCGCCGACTGGGAGATATACAGCGCCTGCGCCGCAGCGGTGATGTTGCCCACCTCGGCCACTTCCTTGAATACTCGATACGATTCCAGCTTGACAGACATACCACGGCCTCCTATTAGAAAAACATGATACAATGCAATGTGCTATCTGCTATGATTATACCAAGAAACAGGGAGAATGCAAGGGCAAATTTACGTTGCCGCCCGCGGTTTGCCGCTTGCATAAGCGGTATGGATGTGGTAAAATAAAACGGTTGGAACAAAGAAAAGGGAGAACGTGCATGAGAAAGCTGAAAGAGATCTGGCTGGGTCTGGACATCATCAACCGCATCATCCTGATATCGGGTATTCTGGCGTGCATCTGGTTCGTGGTCAAGGGACGCGGACTGTACGGCGCGGCGCTGGTGGTGCTGATGGGTATGCTGATGGTCAGCCGGAAGAATAACCGGGAGAAGCGGCTGAGCCGTCTGTATGGCGGGTTCCATTTCCACATGCCGGACGGCGAGATCGTGCCCGTCTCCTTCGATCAGGTGAAGTCGGAGTATGTCCACGGCCAGCAGAGCAAGTACGCCGGACGCAAGGTGACGCTGCGCTTCCCGTGGTGGCATCTGGATCTGGATGGCCACGGCGATACCGCCTTTGGCTGTTCCGTCCAGCTTCGTGAGAATGATGCCGGTCAGACCCGCCGTCTCGCGGAAGACCTTGGCCTGCTGCAATCCGTTCTGCCCCGTCGTCGCGTCGAGCACCAAAAGCGTCTCCTTCGCGGCGTCCGGCGTCTCGCGGTCGATGATCTTGCGGAGCTTCGAGAGCTCGTTCATCAGGTTCACCTTGTTGTGAAGTCTGCCCGCCGTGTCGCAGAGAACGACGTCAACACCTCTCGCCTTCGCCGCGGCGAGCGAGTCGAACAGCACCGCGCCGGGATCCGCGCCCTCGACCGAGCGGACGATCTCGCACTCGGCGCGGTTCGCCCAAATTTCAAGCTGATCCGCCGCCGCCGCGCGGAACGTGTCCGCCGCGCATAAAAGCACGCGCTTGCCCTCGCCCTTCAGACGGTGGGCGATCTTGCCGATGGACGTGGTCTTGCCCACACCGTTGGCGCCGATGACGGCCACGCCGATGTACGGCCCCGTCACCATGGGCAGCAGCACCTGGAACAGGATGCGGATGCCCTGAAACAGTCCGGCCTTGCCCTCCGGCGTATAGTCCCGTATCAGGCCGTTGCAGCAGGCGGAGACCACCATGCCGCCGCCCAGCATGACGATCCCGGCGCACAGCACGGGCCAATGGCCACGGGCGAAGTACATCAGCACCAGCCCCACGATACCCACACCGGCGGCGGGCAGCAGGCACCGCAGCTTGCCGAGCCTGTCGATGGGCCGCCCCATCAGCACCGACACCGCCGAGCTGATGACCAGCACCCCTGCCAGCAGCAGTGTGTAGTCCGTGATTCCCAGGAACCGCTGGATATAGATGATGAAGTACGGCATATACACCTGCTGGCTCATGCAGTACACCCCCAGACACGCCAACGCCAGATACAGCGCCGGGTGCCCCTTGACCACCGACGGCCGCAGGCCGTACAGAATGTTGGAGAAATACGTTCCCTGCCCCCGCTCCAGCGGCGGCTCCTTGATGAGGAAGCAGCCCAGCACGCCGCCCAGCAGCGTCAGTCCGCCCACGATGTAGAAAAACGTGCTCCACTGGCCCTTCCGGGTCAGACCGTCCAGCGCGCCGAACACCACCAGCATGGCCGCCAGCGGCATCACCGCCAGCACCGTCTCCACCCGGCCCCTGTTCTCCGGCACGGTGACATCCGTCACCCATGCGTTGAAGGCCGCGTCGTTGGCGGTGGAGCCGAAAAATGTCATCACGCAGTCCAGGATCACCACCAGCACCGCCGTGGCGTGGGCCGCCTGCGCCGCTGCCGTATCCCAGCTGATGACAGGCACCCGCACCAGCCCGAAGGCCGCGATGCTCACGCCCCACAGCAGATAGCCCGCCACGATGAAGGCCTTCCGCCGCCCCAGCTTATCGCTGAGCGCCCCCATCACCAGCGTGGTGACGGTGGCCGTCACGGCGCTCCACGCCACCATGGCCGCGATCATGGCCGGGTCGCCGGAGATGGTGTTGTACAGGAACACGTTGAAGTACATGTTCTCAATGACCCACGCGATCTGGCCAAACAGGCCGAACACCAGCAGAGCCGCCCACGTCCGGCCGCCCAGCGCAAAGGGCTTTTTCGTCATGTCACCGCTCCTCCTTCGTCAGATCCCAGCCGTACAGCGGGTAGCGCTGCACCGCGCCGAACAGCTTCTTCTTCAGGTCGGGGTATCGCCCCTCCAGCCCGGAGATGAGCTCCTTCACCTCCTGCCGGCGGCTGTGCCCGTCCATGGGACAGGTGTTCTTCACCACCGGCAGCTCCAGCTTCGCCGCCATGCGGCGGATG
>OGQZ01000742.1_pt1 | contig 27254 bp, 19 predicted proteins | sample 1553321 | NCBI WGS metagenome assembly OGQZ01 (sample SAMEA2579958, study PRJEB22360) | human gut metagenome | reverse complement strand
TGATATTTACGTCAACGGTGTCAGAACATGCAGACAGATGAAATTCTGAGAATATTACCATATAGGGAAGATTCAACAAATAATGGCAAGGATTCTCCCGTCGATAGGTGGTGAGATGAATTGCAAATAAGAAAATTAACGGCAGTGGAGGGCGGAGAGAAATCGGTATCCCCCACTGACATGAGGCAAACCACAGTCAGCATCCGGTCAGGGAGCAGAATATTGGCGCGCTGGTCGAAGGCGAAACGGTATATGTGAGAGTCGATGTGTTTAATGAAAATGGAATTACGGAAGGAACCGTAAGGTCGCTTGCATGATACAATTATATTGAAAAAGCAGAAAAACAGCTCAGGTGCAGAAATGCACTTGAGCTGTTTTTATGTTAGGCATATCAATGATTAACATAAAAGCTACTAGAATACGGATAAACGTCTGTACAGTATTGGAAGAACTGCATGCCTGCATGTCAAGAGAAGGAAAAAATTAGTTATTAAAGTGATGAACCTTTTTGGTGCTCGCTGCATTGATCCCTATATTGTTTTGGCGTGAGTTCGTTCACTTTTTTAAACATTTCGATAAAAGCGCGAGAACTGGAAAAACCACTTTCTTCTGAAATATCAGGAATAGAAGAAGTAGTAGTTTCAAGGAGGTGGGTCGCATGGTCTAATCGGAGCGAAGAAAGATAGACATTAAAATTGCGTCCTGTTTTTTTTGCAAACATTCTGGAAAAATAGGTCGGATTGAAGCCAAAATGTTCGGAAACACTTTCCAGAGTAATATGTTCTTTATAATGTGCTGCCAGATATTCGGTAAAAGAAATTGAATCCTCTAATTTTGATCGGGGGGGGTAGTACAAGCCGGAGTAGCCATGCTTTCAGAGAGAAGGATATGAAAAATTTGGAGAACGCAGGCATTCATCCCAAGGAGATCAACTGGTTTTTCGGATCGCGAATATCGGTAGATATCCATAAGAAGTCCCATGATTTCTTTTCGATGTCTGTTCACAACATCCTGCTCTATAATAGGGGAGTTTTTATCATCCGGGTTAAAAAAAAACTGTAGGATAGCAACAGGAACAAGCACTGCAAATCCGAGAAAGGAGGCAGAATTTTCAAGTGATTTATGAATAACATTTGGATTCACAAAAAGAAAATCATTATCTTTTACATAAGCCATAGTAGAACCGATTTCACAGAGCAGTGTTCCCCAAATAGAACAGTTAAATTCAAAACTGTTATGCCAGTGAAAATGCGGTGCTAAATTTACATCTTTTGGTTTTTCTAACTGAATCCAGTCAGAATGAAATACTTTGCAAAAGCGTCCGTCATACAAATTGATTGGTTCATATTCGATAATTTCCATATGTTTTGCCCTCTTTTGAATTGTACATTAACCATGAATAAAAAAGGAAAAATGATTATATGTCATAAAATTTGCACAATAACATATTATTCGAAATTCGTTAAAAAGTCCATAAAAAAGTGATATAAAGTAAAAATACTGTATAGATTAGATAAGAAAGCGTCTTGAGAAAAGATAAGAAAAAGTATAAAAATAGATTATAACAAAAACGAACTTTTCTAAAGGAGGAAAAGAGATGAAAAGAAAAACATTAGCAGTTTCACTATCAGCAATCCTTGCAGCGTCCATGCTTTTTGGATGCGGAAGCAATTCCAAAAGTGGGGATACAAAGAGTTCTTCTGGCAATGGTAGTGCCAGCGCCAGCGCATCTGATGCATCCAACGCAGGCTCAGATGCTTCTGGTTCAGGTATCCAGTACGATGGAGACGATGTAACGATTACCTATTGGCATACACATGGTGATTCCGAGGAAGAGGTTCTTGTGGATACCATTATTCCTGAGTTTGAAAAACAGTATCCAAATATTCATGTTGATGCTGTAAGAATGCCATACGATGGATTGATGCAACAGATTATTACCAGCCTTTCCAGTGGAACAGGCCCGGATCTGATGCGAATGGATATTATCTGGGTTCCAGAACTTGCTGAAATGGGAGCACTTGCAGCAGTTGATGATCTGGAAGGATTTGCAGATCTGAAAGATAATCTGTACGAAGGACCGCTGAGTACTAATTATTACAATGGAAAATATTATGGATTGCCATTGAACACAAACTGTCTGTCAGGCGTTTACAGTAAGACCATGATGGAGGAACTGAATATTGACAGTATTCCGACAACTTACGATGAAGTTGTTGCATTGAAGGACAAGCTTGGCTCAGATCAGTATCTGATCGCATGCGAGGGGGCAAACTCTTGGGCTATGGCTCCATTGTTTCACTCTTTGGGCGGTGTTTATACCAACGAGGATTATACAAAAGCATCTGGTTATATCAACAGTGAAGATAGTGTAAAGGCACTGGAGACTATCGTTGAGTGGTATGATGAAGGAATTATTGGACCTTGCTTCACAGGTGGAAAGCCGGATGCAGCAAATGGTCTTTACGATGGAAATTATCTGTTTAGTTATCAGGGTCCATGGTTCTTCACAAATGATGATGAAGAAAATCTGGCAAAAGTAGAAGTAGGACTTCTGCCGGCTGGCAAAGCCGGATCTCTTACCGTTAACGGTGGCGAGGATCTGGTTATGTTTGAGAGTAGCGATAAGAAAGAAGCATCTTGGGTATTTGCAATGTTCTTAATGAGTGAATTCTCTCAGACAGCACAGGCTGTAGGCGGTGGACATCTGATCCCGACTGTAAAAACAATTGCCGAATCTGAAGAAGTACAAGCAGTACCGAATATGAGTACGTATATTGAACAGCTTGAGGGAGCTGTATCCCGTACCCCATCTCCGGCATGGGAGAAAATTTCAGATAAACTCTCTGTAGCATTCCAGAGCGCAGTTCTTCATGAGGATACGGCACAGTCCGCACTCGATAAGATTGCTCCGGAACTGGATGCATTGCTTGCAGGTGAGGCATCATAATTCAAGAAAGATGAAACAAATTTCCACAGGCTTTCTTGCCTGTGGAAATTGTTTATAGGGCGATAAAAAGCAGCCCGGAAAGGTATCTGTTATGAAAAAACCTTTATCAGAAAGATTTTCCAAAGGTCTGAAACAATGGTTGGCCGTTTTGCCCTTCCTTGCAGTGGGAATGACCTTATTTATTGTCTTTGTATTATATCCACAAATTAAGAATATTTATATTGCACTAACAAATTATAGCATTATGCCAGGTTCGGAAAATACATTTGTTGGAATAAGTAATTTTGCTAAAATGTTCAAAGATATTTCAACAAAAGGATCTGATGCCTATTTTTTCTGGATTGCATTTCGAAATAATATTTTAGCAGTTCTGGTTACTGTGCCAGGACAGTTGGTTCTTGGCCTGATCGTTGCCGTTTTGATTCATAACCTGAAAACAGGAAAAAATGTATATAAAGTACTCTTATATATTGCAGTTATTTGTGACTGGGTTGTTTTCTGTAATATCATTGATTATATTTTCCAACCGGATGAAGGAAGTCTTGTAAACTACTGTCTGACTACCATCGGAATCTTAAAAGAGCCGGTAGCATGGTTGAAGAATACATGGACAGGAAACTTTGTTATCTGGATCTGCTCAATCTGGAAGGGCTATGGCTGGGTTATGATCATTTACACCGCCGGTCTTCTTGGAATCCCATCAGATCAGTATGAAGCTGCAACGATGGATGGAGCCAATGCGGTTCAGAAATTCTTCCACGTTACACTTCCGGGATTAAGAGGAACTACACTTTATCTACTGATTAATCTGATTAATGGTGCGATGAATATCTTTATTCAGGTATTCCTGTTAACGAAAGGAGATCCGCTCGGAACAACAGATGTAGTTATGGATTATATTTACCGGAGGGCTTTCAACTATTTCGATTTTGGGTATGCGGCCGCTTGTGGTATTGTCATGGGTATTGTTGTATTTGCTATTTCCATGGGACTGAAGAGATTCCTTCGCTATGGTGAAAATCTTTAAGGAGGAGAGCAGTAATGAAGAAAAAGAAAATAATCAGTCAGATCTGTATTCATGTGATTTTAGTAGCGTTGACAGCAATATGCCTTCTTCCTTTTTTGTCAATGATTTCGACTTCATTTATGAAGGTAAAAGGTGTTTTGCCGAACGAGCCAATTTTATTTCCGAATTTTCCACTTTATCTGGAAAACTATGTAAAAGCGTGGACTGCAAACCATTTTCAGACGTACTTTTTCAACACACTATACGTGTCTGTAGTGGGCCTTATCGTAAATCTGTTAATTTCGATCACGATGGCATATTCTTTCTCACGATTCCAGTTTCCAGGAAAGGAGCCTATTTTTAACTTGCTGTTGCTCACAATGATGATTCCGGCACAGCTGGCTATGATCTCCCAGTACACTGTTTTAAACGGATTGAAACTGATTGATACCTATAAAGGAATTTGGCTGCTGTGGGGAGGCACTTGTGTGGCAGGAAACACCTTCTTCTATAGAGGTTTTTTTGAAGCAGTGCCGAAAGAGCTGGAAGAGTCCATGTACCTTGATGGTGCAACCAGGTTTCAGACCTTGTTACATTGCATTATTCCGTTAAGTAAACCGGCAATTGCAACACAGGCAGTATTGGCGTTTAATGGATACTGGTCGAACCTATTTGATATTCTTACCTTTACAAAATCGACAAACAAGAGAACACTTTCCGTTGCACTGCAACTGTTCCGTGGACAGTATACGACGAACTATGGCCTGATGTTTGCTGCCAGTGTTATTGTTATTATTCCGATTATTGTATTGTTTGTTATTTTTCAGAAACAGTTTATGCAGCAGGGCATTACGGACGGTTCCATAAAAGGATAATATCGGATTCTCTGCAAAATTTCAGCCGGGAGGTGAAGTATGATTACAACTAGAAAAAAACAGTCGTTTGGTATTGCAGCAGTTGAACTTGGTGCACCGGTTTCGGCAGTACCTTCCATTCCTGTGAATTTAAATGAATGGGAACATGCGGTGTTAATGGACACATTTTACAGTGCAGGCGGAAGAGAGACCGTTTCAAGTACAAATCTACGGATGATGTGGGATCAGAAAAATCTGTATCTGTATCTGATTTGCTATGAAAAAGAGGCAAGGGTTTCCCGTCCGTCTGATGAAAATGTGCTGAAAACAGAATGGATGCTTCGCAAAGATAAGATAGAAATTGCATTGAGCAGCGGAAATTTTGGAGAGCGAGACTACGCAGTATTTTGTGCAGACACAGAGAAACAGGCGGGAGCCAGGACGGAAAAGGGAATGACCTATTTCGGCGGCGATAAAGCAATTTTAAATGATTACTTTACCGAAAAAAATGATGCGGTAAAAACAGAAATCCCATCATGGAAATATACATGCAAAATCGCTGTAGAAAAAAAATGTTGGCGTGTCATGTTTGGAATCCCATGGGATTTGTTCGGCGGATTTCCGGAAAAATATTTTAAGTTTCAGGTTTACCGGAAAAAGAATCAGACCAGTGAAGTGTTGGCTTTAAATCCGTTGGATTTAAATGCAAATTACGAGTCCAGATTTGATTTTGATCCGGAAAGCTTTATTGAGTGCACACCTGGAGGAACACCGCAGGTTATCTATTCCAGCAGTGCTTGCGTGATCCTACCGGATGGAACGGTGCATTGGCAGCGGCCGGCGACACTGGAATGGCCATCTATAAATGAGCGGGCTGAGATTATGCATTTGCAGAAATCGCTGACACCGACAACACCGGATGAATTGCCAGATCGGATTATAACCGTACAAAGATGGCAGGATGTGTTAATGTTGGAAGGAATGGATTTCTTCCCAAATGCACGATGTGAAAACGTTTTTGATAAAGTGGATCCTTGGGTACAGAGACGTCTCTGTAACGAAGCGCTTCGAAAAGGAGATACTGCGACAGCCTGCAGAGAACTGGATGTCTTGATTGGCTATTTCCGAACGCTCACGGCATGGTGGTATGCAGATCATACACTTGGAGATGCAGACGAAGACAACTGGATTGGATTCACACATTTGAAATCTGTTTCAGATCAGGGGAATCAGATCGTATTAAAGTACGAATATGGTTTGAACACCTACGATGCCGTATTGATTCCACAGAATCGTGGTTTTCGCTTTTATACAAGAGAAAAAGGAGATTTTGACAGCGAAGCAGTTTCGTATACATTTTCAGAAATAGAGGGAGAATATCAGATCAAAACAGCACATTCTGTGATTGTGATTACAGCGGGAGAAGATTGGAAGATCTGTGCAGATGAAAAATTTGTATTAGATGCAGATAACTTCAAGCTCTATGATTATGCAGGAAGCAAAGGATTCGATGTATGCCAACCGCTTCAGGAAAGAGAAATGGTGTATGGATTCGGTGAACGCTTTGATGCTATAAACCAGAGAGGTCGGGTACTTTCTTTGTGGCAAAGAGATGCATTTGAAGGTTGTAATTGTTCTATTGGAAATCAGTCATACAAAAACGTATCATTTTTACACTCTACAAAAGGTTATTCTTTGTTTATTAACAGTTTTTACAGAATTAGAGCAGATATTGGAAGAGTCAGCAAAGGGCTTCGAATCACAACAGCAGGACCCAAAGCAGATATTTATGTTTTTACGGGAAGCGTCTTAGAAAACATGGAGGAATATACAGCCTTAACCGGAAAACCGTTGCTTCCGCCTGCGTGGGTGTTTGAACCGTGGGCCGGCGGTGGGGTAGGCAGATGGATGGACGGACCGACGCACGATGTAATCCAGGAGATGGAAGGTGTTGTGCGGAAGTTTAAAAATCTTGATATTCCACATTCCGGCCTGTATGCAGAGGGTGCTGGTTGGAAATGGGAAGACCATTACAACAAAGAAGAAATTTATAAGATTGCTACGTTTACAAAACAACAGAAGATGCGGGTTTTTTCCTGGCAATTTTCACATCTGGATATGGAGCAGGCAAAGGAACTTCTCCCGAATTGTGCGGAAGAAGATCTGCCAATTACAAGAACGCCGGATTATCATGGAGAAAAAGTTCTTCCATGTGCTATTGATTTTTCACATCCAAGAGCAGAGGAACTTCTGGAAAATCAATGGCATGATCGAATGGATGCAGGTTTTGATGGAACTATGGTGGATTTTGGAGAAATTATTCCAGATGAAGCAGTGTTTTACGATGGTCGTACGGGAGATGAAATGCACAACGCTTACGCGCTGGATTATACAAAAGCGTATCGAAAACTCTTTGAAAAATATAAAGGAGAAGATCACGTGCTGTTTTCAAGATCTGCGGCAGCGGGTGTTCAAAAGTATTCCTGCCAGTTTGGTGGAGACCAGCTTTCAAGCTTTAGAGGCCTGACTTATGCAATGAATGGAGGTCTGACACTGGCGGCTTCCGGTTTTCCATTCTGGGGTGTTGATGCAGGAGGTTATTCAGGATTTGCAGACGAAGAAACGTATCTCCGTTGGACGGAATTTGCAGCCTTCTCACCGATTATGCGTTTCCATGGAGTGACCCCAAGAGAGCCGTGGGTTTACAGTCGATATGCAGTGTCTGTTTATAAATTTTATGCATGGCTAAGAGAAAATCTTCTGAAATATTCGGTTCATACAGCGGAAGAGGCACATAAAACAGGCATACCAATGATGAGACCGTTGCCAATGGTATTTCCTAAGGATAAAGAGGCTGTCTATTGGGAAGATGAATATTTTTATGGTTCAGATCTGTTAGTTGCTCCGGTTCATCAAGAAGGGGAAAAGAGGAGAATTTATTTCCCATCAGGAAGATGGATCAATTTATTGGATTTCAGAAAGATGGTTGGTGGAAACCGAATTTTTCAGGTGGATGTTCCAATTGACAAAATTCCTGTTTATATTCGGGAAGGAGCGTGCATTCTGTCTGTTATGAATGGAGAATTGCAGCTTGGACAAAGCATGACATATGAAAAAAAGAATACAGTTCTTATGAGCCGAGCTTTAAATGAAACTTCAGGCAAACGGTATGCAGATGAAAAAGAAATTGAATACAATATTTTGGGCCAAACGGGTGAAGATTTCTTTATGCTTCGCCATGCATCTGAGACAGAATTTATTGTTCTCCTTGGTTTTGACAGAAAGCCAGAAAGTCTGGAGTTGAATGGAGTTTCTCTTTCAGAAGGTGCATCCTTGAATGCGTTGAATTATGGTTCCGGCTGGTATTGGAGAGAGGATACAGCAGTTGTTGTCAGTGTTCCTAAACTGGAAAAGACAGAAATTCATGTAATTCACAAAGAACAATAGTATCAAAATGACGAAGTGATCCCTGCGAAGATTCTTGAGAGAAAGTCCCGTCTTCGGTTTAATTTCGAAGAGGGGACTTTCTTAAAAACAAACGAAACATTTCATGGAAAGAGAGGGTGGAAGATGGAAAATACAGGGTTTTATGTAATACCTAATAAAACGCAGTATGAAATTGGGGAAAGAGTCTGGCTGGAAATAAAAAAAACAGGGCCGACGAAAGCAAATCACGTGATAGTTTCGTTGTTTACGTATCAGGGAGAAAATCTGAAAATGGAATGTACCCTGGAACAAGGAGTGTATATTCCACTTGCGGAAAGCATTTCAGAAAAAACGGGTGGATATCTGGTAAAAATAGAATTCTTTCAAAAGACTGAAAAACTAGGGAGCTGTTACACGGCATTTGATGTTGTGAATTGCTGGACAGAAGCTCCAAGATATGGATTTCTTAGCAGTTTTTCTGAGGAAGATAAACAAAAAGAAGAGTATCAGGAATTTTTCAGGGAAATGCACTTGAATGTGATTCAGTTTTATGACTGGATGTACCGCCATGATGAGTTTTATCCGGAGAGTGATATTTATACAGATATCATGGGAAGAAAAGGTTCGATGACTGCTGTTGCGAAAAAAATCGAAGGAGTGCACGCTTGCGGTGCCAAGGCAATAGCATATGGTGCTGTTTACGGTGCAGAATCATTTCAGGAAGAACATCCGGAATGCAGCTATCGGTACGATAATGGAGAACCAATGATTTTCATTGACAAAATATGGTTGATGGATATTCACAGGGGAACGGCGTGGAGAAAACGGATTTTACAGGAATATGGAAAAGCGCTGGAAAAAGGTTTTGATGGCGTACATATGGATCAATACGGAGATCCGAAAGAGGCATTAATTCTGGAAAATGGAAAATATGTCATTCGAGATCTGGCAGATGATTTTGGTGATTTGATCAATGAAACAAAAGAAAAATACCCGGAAAAACAACTCATTTTTAATGCAGTAAATAACTGGCCGGTAGATTCGGTAAAAAAGAGTCGCGAAGATTGTATTTATATAGAGGTCTGGTCGCCGAATGATACTTATAGAGATCTATATCGTTTGATTGCGCATGCTCGGGAAACAAAAGATGAGAAGAGGGTGATTCTGGCAGCGTATTTGAATCCGTTTAAAACAGAACCAGAAAGAAATCTGAAGGGATCTACAGCGCAGCTTGCAATGGCAACAATTTTCGCTTCTGGCGGATACCATCTTCTATTGGGCGAGGAAGGAAGTGTTCTGACAGAGGCATATTATCCGGACAACTGCAGAATTGGGGAACATTCGTTCCGAAAAACATTGAAAAAATATTATGATTTTATTACCGCGTACGGCGGACTTTTATTTCCGGAAAGTTGGACGGATCTGACGATGCAGTATGCAGGAGGAATCAACTCAGAATTTATATTCGAAAATGTTGATTGGTCACCGTATCCGGAAGCAGGAAAGGTATGGATTCAAATTTATAAGAGAGGACGAGAATTTTCAATACGATGTGTGAATTTTACGGGAATTTCGGACATGAACTGGAATAGAACACATGAGGAATTCCCACAGCGTGTAGAAAAGATAAAAGTGAAGGCAAAACTTCCGGGAGAAAAGAAACAAATATACGTTGTGACACCGGACGGTGAAATTCAGGAGCCAGAAGAAGTGTATTATAAAGTAAAACTAGGGGATGATCAAAGACAGGAAATTATATTTGAATTGGACAAATTATTGGTGTTTTCTGTTATATATCTGCGTTTGGAATAGGATTCTGAGCGTAGGTAAAAAAACAGGAGGGTTTTTACATGAGATTGAAATTAGATAAGAGAACAGGACCCCTTTACTGGTGTACCTATGAGAAACAGTTTACTGAAAATACTTTTATGCCAGAAGAACGGTTCAAAGAAAATATTGATTGGGTAGCAAAGGAATTTGTTCCATATGGATACGAGATGGTATGCACAGATGGATGGATCGAGGATTCTTTCTGCATCAATGAAAATGGATATTTAACTCGTCATCATGATTCATGGAAACATGATTGGAAATATTGGGCAGACTATCTGAATGAGAGAGGAATGGCTCTCGGCGTTTACTACAATCCGACCTGGATCAGCCCGGCAGCGGTAAAGAACAAAGAAATTTTGGTCAAAGGAACAAATATTCCGGTGCGGGAAATTACAGATTTGTCGTATGTTTATAATGGAGAAAATGAGAAAAAAATAACGGGGGATCGTTTTTCTTATCCAAATGGAGAAGATCGAGCATTGTATTGGGTGGATGTAGATCGTTCTGGAGCAAAAGAGTATGTGCAAGGATATGTAAAGTATTTTATTGACTGCCATGTAGCTTTTTTACGAATTGATTTTCTTTCCTGGTACGAAGATGGAATGGATAAAGGAAAGCAGATTGGCAGAAATCATGGATCAGCAAATTACCGAAAAGTTCTCGAATGGATCAAGGAAGCAGCAGGGGATCAGATAATGATCAGTCTTGTTATGCCGCATTTGAAAAACAATGGTGAGAATGAGTTTGGCATGGGACAGATGGCGCGTATTAACGAAGACTCCGGTACGGGAGGCTGGGATACTTTTAGTGATCGAAACAGAGGACTGCATTTTGATTATTGGTCTCAGTGCACGACAGCATTTGAAGGCCTGATTTACTGGTCAAAAATTTTTGCTGACCACAACATGATCATGGATGCGGATATGCTTCGCCTGAATACCTTTGCAAATGATGAGGAGTGCAAATCGGCTGTATCGCTGGAACTGATTGCGGGAGCGCCGCTGGATATCGCAGATCAGTATGATACGATCAAAGATCGGGCATGGATTTATCAGAATGAGGAACTTCTTGCGTTGAATAAAAAAGAAATTTTATCCTTCCCATTATCAACGGATACCAAAAATCCGGACAGTACCATCTGGATTGGAAAAGAAGCAACAGGAGAGATTATTCTTTCCGTATTTAATAGAGATGCAGAAGAAAAAGAAGTAGAGATTGATTTTAAACAAGTGTTGTTGTGCAGAGCCGCCAGTGTCAGGGATCTTTGGATGCATGAAGATCTCGGAGAAATGAAGAGCTTTCATACCATGCTTCCGCCACATGGATGCCGGGTACTGAAACTTTCGGAAAGGAGTTAGTATGAATCTGGCTGCTTTTTATCACAGCGGGATGTACCCGGAAATTTATGCACCGGATCGGTTTCATCTGAGATTTTCTTTCCGGGCAGCGAGTGGGGACATAGAAACGTGTACGTTGGTTTATTTTCATAAGAATCACAGAGAAGAAACAACGAAAGAAGAAAGAATGTCAGAGCAGTACCATTTAGGAACATCGGTTGTATATACGGCAGTGGTTTCTTTTCAAAAGCCGGCGAGATATCTTCAATATTATTTTCGAGTGACGGGAAAAAACGGGGATACGCGTTGGTATAATGCGTGGGGAACAGTTGAAAAATGTCCGGATTCCGGCTTTTTCGAATATGCATATGCCAATAAGTGTACTGTAGAGTATATGCCACCCAAATGGAGTCAAGGAACGATTTACTATCAGATATTTCCAGAGCGCTTCCGCAAAGGAAATCCGTCTTATGCGCCGGAGGATTGTGTGGCGTGGGGAAGTAAACCGACAGCTTCCAACTTTATGGGCGGAAATCTGGATGGAATCCGAAAATCGCTTAGCTATCTGGCAGAGCTTGGAGTAGAATGTATTTATTTGAACCCGGTGTTTACGTCTCCTTCAAATCATAAATACGATACGACGGATTACTATAAAGTAGATCCTCATTTTGGAATCAATGAAGATCTGCGAGTTCTGGTCAAAGAAGCACATGAAAAAAACATAAGGGTTATTTTAGATGCTGTGTTTAATCATACTGGAACAGATTTTTTTGCATTTGCTGATCTTTTAAAAAAGCAAGAAAAATCAGAGTATCAGAGCTGGTATCATATTACTCGTTTTCCGGTAAGGGAAGAGGCAGACTGTTATGAATGTTTTTTTGGATTTGCTGGCATGCCAAAACTGAATACAGGAAACGAGAAGGTACAGGAGTATCTTTTGAATGTACTGGAATACTGGGTACGGGAAGTACAAGTGGATGGATATCGCTTTGATGTGATTGATGAAATTGATGAGAATTTTGTTCTCAAAATCAGAGATCGACTCAAACGCTTGAACCCGGAACTTGTTCTGATTGGTGAAACATGGGCAGAGGGAAAACGACTGCTGAACGGATGTGAAATGGACAGTATTATGAATTATTCTTTCCGCCAGGCAATGCTGGACTTTTTTGCAGAACGGAGTATTAACGCCGAAACATTTGGCCATCGGTTGGAAACTGCATTGTCGCGACATCCTGATGAAACTAATATGGCTATGTTTAATGCATTGGACACACATGATACCAAGCGTTTTATCAACAGTTGTAGTCATCGGTTAGATTCCTTTAAACTTGGTGTTGTTGTGCAGATGATGTTTCCGGGTTCGCCGTCCATTTATTATGGGGACGAAGTAGAAATCGACGGAGAAAATGATCCGGACTGTCGAAAGTGTATGACGTGGCAAGAAAATCCGGGAGAAAAAGAGAGTTTCCGTTTTTATCAGAGACTGATTCAGTTTCGAAAAAAACATTCTGCCATACGAAACGGTTCGTTTACAACAGTTTTGGCAGATGGACGCGTATATGGTTTTGCGCGTGAAAATGAAACGGAGATAATAGAAATTTTTGTAAATGACAGTGATGACACAGTAGAGATTACAGTCGAAAACGCTAGATCAATTTTGATTTCAAAGGGAAATTTTTACATTGTGTGCAGAAAAAATGGAGAAATAATAGAAGAAATCTGCAGTTGAAAAAACTGCGGGAAAGGAGTTCTTTATGGGGAAACTGAAATTTGGGGTTTCATCAATTGTTCTGGGAAAAGAACAGAAAACAGAGAATCTGAGATATGATTCTGTGGAGTGGGGAGAAGCGACTACGATACAGGATTTTTTCCGCGCGGGGGGAAATCCGTCCTCTGTTACACCAACAAGATGTAAGTTTCTGTATACAGCAGAAAAACTGTTTGTTTTGTTTGAAAACATGGAAGAAAAAGCTCATCATATCTTGAAAGAGGAAAATACCGTTACAGAGTTAACAGTAAAACGAAAAGATCAAGTAGAAATTGCACTTTCAGGAAAAGAGTTTTCAAGAAGAGATTTTGCGGTTTTCACAGCAAAACGGGATGGCAGCAACAGTGCTTTTGTAGAAAAAGGAATGACATATCTTAGCGGAGATCAGGCATATCTGGGAGAGGGAAAAGACCAGGGAGAAAAAACGGCGATCTCGAAAGAGCAGTATTCTGTAACAGTAGATATTCTGCAGGACAGATGGTACGCTTTATTTGCAATACCGTGGGTGCTTTTTGGTGGAAAGCCGGAGAAAGAGGAGGCTTTTGATCTTCAAGTCTATCGAAAAAAACATCAGTCAAGTGAAATTCTCTGCCCAACACCATTAGATCTGAATGTGAATTATTCGGATCGATTTGAATATGATCCAGAGACTTTTCTTGAGGTATCTTTTGGAGAAAAGGGGGAAACAAAAACGGAGAACGGCATTGTATTTGTCATGCCGTCCGGAATTTGCCACTGGCAGAGACCAGGAGTGTTAGAAAAAACTAGTACGGAAGAACGGAGGGAAATTTATCAGCTACAAAAGAGTGTGGAACCAACAACGAGAGAAAATCTGATAGATAGAATCCGAATTGCACAGCGCTGGCAGGACAGTCTGACATTGGAGGGTTTTGACTTTTTCTTTAACCAGGAAGTTGCAAATCCATGGAAGCCTATGGACCCATGGGTAGAAAAGCGTTTAGTGAATGAGCGGTTAAGAGAAAACCGATGGGAGGAAGCGGCTGCTGAGCTGGATCGTTATCTTACGTTTTTAAGAACTTGCAGTGCATGGTGGTATGCGGATCACAGCTTTGGAAACCAGGATCTGGAAAAATGGACATCATGTAGTGAAATTGGACATGTTCTGGAAACAAAAGATCATGTAACGATTTGTGTTGAATCAAAAGAGAGAACATGGGAGCTCATGATTTATCCTGTGGTCGGTGGTTTCCGAATGGTCTCTGGAAAGAAAGGCTTCTTTGATGGACAGCCGGAAGCATTTTCTGTGGAAGAATCAGAACATGCATATATAATCAGAAGCAAAGAGCATGAGATGATACTCCAGAAAGAAACACTGGAAATTTCTATTGATAGAAAAGCAATCACAAATCTGAAAAATATTTCGTTTATATTTGAAAAGGAAAGTGTTTCGGCTTCTCGAATTCGATTTTCAATTCGGGAAAACAGTGCTATTTATGGATTTGGAGAGCGTTTTGACAGTGTGAACCAGTATGGAAAAACCGTTGCACTGTGGCAGAGAGATGCTTGTGAGGGATGTCTTGCATCTATTGGAAATCAGGCGTATAAAAACATTCCATTGGTGCACACAAGTGATGGTTTCAGCTTTTTTGCAAATACTTCATATCGGATGCGGATGGATGTGGGAGATGCTGTGCAAGACTATCTTTCGGTGGAAGCACTTGGAGATGTTTTTGATTTTTATATTTGGAGCGGAACACCGCGTGAGGCGCTGACTGCTTACGGAACGCTCACAGGGCTTCCGATTTTCCCACCGGAATGGGTATTTGAACCATGGGCTGGCGGTGGCGGCGGAAGATGGAGAAACGGTCCGTTACAGGATATTGCGCTGGAGCAGATGGCGGCAATGAAAAAGTTCCATGAACTTGATATTCCGCATTCCGGCTTTTATGCAGAAGGAGCAGGAGCTACCTTTTTTGGAGAATATAAAAAAGAGGAATTATACAAAGTTGTATCATTTGGAGAACGTCATGGATTCAAAGTATTTTCCTGGCAGTTCCCTAATATGACGCAGGAATTGGCGCAGGAATTATTGCCGGAATGCCCGAAGGAGGAGCTTCCGATTACAAGAAATGAAAATGATGAGGAAGAAAAACTTCCGGTTTATATCGATTTCTCTCATCCGCGTGCGAAAGAACTTCTGGCAGCACAGTGGAAGGATCGTCTGGATGCAGGTATTCGTGGAAGTATGGTTGATTTTGGAGATGTTGTACCGGACGAGGCAGTTTTTTATGATGGAAGACACGGCGATGAGATGCATAACGCGTATGCCTATCAGTATGCGAAAAACTATAGAGAGTTATTTGAACAAAAATATGGAGATGATCATGTCCTTTATACAAGAGGTGCAGCACCCGGATCTCAACACTTTGCGTGTCAGTTCGGCGGGGATCAGCTGACCAGCTTCCAGGGACTGAAATATGCGATTGCGGGAGGTCTTTCGGCAGCTGCTTCTGGACTTCCATTCTGGGGTGTTGATGCGGGAGGTTATGATGGATTCCCAGATCAGGAAACATATCTCCGGTGGACAGAGTATGCTGCATTTTGTCCATTGATGCGTTTCCATGGAACGGAGCCGAGAGAGCCGTGGGAATACGATGCTTTTACAGTGAAAGTTTATCGTTATTATGCGTGGCTGCGGGAAAATCTTCGTCCATATATTGTAAGTGTGGCAGCAGAAGCTCATAAATTGGGAATACCGATGATGCGTCCGCTTGCGATGATATATCCAGAAGATCAGGAAGCAACAAAGGTGTGGGACGAATATCTTTTCGGAGAAGATCTTCTGGTTGCGCCGGTTTCTGATGAAACAGAAGAGCGGGAAATCTATTTTCCTAAGGGACGGTGGATTAGTCTGTGGAATTTAAATGATGAAATTTCCGGTCCGGTGCAGAGGAGCGTTGAGGTGCCAATTGATAAAATACCGGTGTACGTTCGAGAAGGAAGTTTTCTTCCACTTCGACTGAATGAGAATCTGAAACTTGGAGAAAGCATGAGCGAATCGGAAACAGAAATGATTTTGGCTGTGGTGCCGCAGAATGACAGCATCGTAAAAGAAACACTGTATGAGAGATCAGGTGCCAAAACATGTTGTGGCATGGAAAAAAATGGCGAAACTATACAGCTCCAAATTTCAGGAAAAACAGTAGAGCTTTATGTAATGCTGGCGGGAATTCATTGGAAAAATACAGAAGCTATCGTAAACGGAAGAACATTAACAAAAGTGACTGCGAGAGAAGGTCTGTATTTCACGGAAGGTTATCTGGAGTTGGAAGAGGGTATCCTGGTGAAAATTAATCCATCTGCCGAATCGGTGATAAAAATACAAAAAAAATAAGATAAACATTAAGGAAAATCTGATAAACAGTAGGGTGAGAACAGAACATATAAGTCGCTGATTTGAAATCAGAACCCCTTTGTTTGGGATACATCAAGCCTTTTCAGACACGCTCTAATGAAAAGCAAATTTTAAATTGTAAAAAGTAACAGGTTTTTCCAAGGTATCTTAATAATTATGAAAAGGGCTGAACAGTCACACTGTACAGCCCTTTTCGATTATTAAAAATTTACCGCTCTTTCTTCATCTCAAACACCAGCGCAATCGGTGCGGAGCCTCGTCTGAATCCTGCCGGGACGGTCATACAAATGCCGCCTTCGACTTCTTTGAATGCAACATTTTCTCCGTTTTCCACCATACAGATCTCCGAAATCTTCGCCTCGGTATACGGTACGAAAATTTCTGCCTCTACCGATTCCTGTACCGTCGGATATAACCGGAATACATAGACAGAATCACCTTTCTGTGTGAACGAAAGGGTTCCGCTCTGGTACGGCGCGCAGACGCGGGTTCCGTAGATAGCATCGCCGAAAGTTTTCATCCACTGGCCAAAACCGTTCAGGCTGTCCCAGGCATCGACCGGGATGCGGCCGTCTGGCTGTGGGCTGACGTTCAGTGCCATGTTGCCGCCTTTGGCAACGATGTTGACAAGCATGCCGACAAGCTCACGCGGAGATTTATAATGGTCGCCGTATTCGTACGTAAAGTCAACGCCGAGGGTAAGGCAGCTTTCCCACGGAACGTTCAGCGGTTCTTCCGGAATGCAGAGCTCCGGTGTCACGTAGTTTTCGTAAGCACCGCCGATTGTACGGTCAACGGAGAGAATCCACGGCTGAATCTTACGTGCTTCCTCAACGATCTCTCCAAGCTCAATATCCTGGCCGTTGCTCTCAGAGACCCAGCCCGCGTCGAACCAGAGAATATCCAGCTTACCGTAATTCTCACAGAGCTCCAGAACCTGATTTTTTGTATATTCTTTAAAACGGTTCCACACCTTGGGATATTCCTTCGGATCGTAGGAAGGTCCGCGGGATGTCAGACCATCTTTTCTCAGATCTTCATTCCAGTAGTCCGGGCAGTGCCAGTCGGCTTTGGAAAAATAAGCACCGATGCCGATGCCTTTTGCACGGAATGCATCAAACATGGATTTTACGATATCCGCATTTTTATGTTCATGGAACGGGCAGTCCTCTGCAGTTGTTTTATAATCTGTATATTTGGTGTCCCAGAGGCAGAATCCGTCGTGATGCTTTGTGGTCAGAAGAAGATAACGGAATCCGCAGTCCTCTGCCATCTGCGCCCATTCCTCCGGCTGAAAGCGGACCGGATTAAACGAACGATTCAGGCCGAAATACTGTTTTTTAAAGGTTTCGCCGTCCGTCCAGTTTACCTGGTGGCGGGACCAGTCTGAATCCTTGTCGCTTAATGCCCAGGAGGCAACCATGCCGGGCTGGCAGTACAATCCAAAATGCATCATCAGCGCAAGCTTCTGATCCCGGAACCATTCGAGCTGCTGCAGAACAGCCGGATCGGTCGGACACACATACGTTTCAGCGGCGCTGTAGTTGTGGACACCTTGGGAAACAATTTCCTGTTCTGGATCAGAGGGCGCTTCATTGCCCAGGATATCGATGATCGGTTCCGTTGTTCTGTTTTGATCTTCGTGTTCTAAGTTCTCTGTGCTCATAAGAGAGTCTCCTTCTCGTCAAGATGAAATTCACACCAATACTCGAAAATACAGCCAGAACCCGTTAAAGAGCCGGTTTTGGCACTAAAATAAGAAAGAATCCTGCCCGGAGGGCTTTTTTCTGTAGAAAAAACCGCGGCGACCCGATGACGTGCAGGCGGCCGCGGATCGGACAGGAATCCTGTCCTCGAGATAGTGTGTGTACGGACTCCCGACACCGGGATATCCGTCTGTGTTGTCTATAGAATACCATATAAATGTTAAAAAGTCACCCTTTAAATTTAAACAAAATGTTCATAAAAAATCGGTAAAAGTGAACAAAAAGGATCATAAAAAAATCCCAAAAAATAACCCCCACGGGGGCTTGCAGGACGAATTTTAGCGTAGTAAAGTAAAAAAAGAAAAAAACAGAAACCAAAAAGGAGGAGAACATTATGCATATGGCTGATGCGCTGGTTGCGCCTGCAGTGGCTGCAACAATGTATGTCTGTTCCGGCGGAGTAGCTGGCTTTTCTGTAAAAAAAGTACGCCTGGAGAGCGACCCGAAAAAGATCCCAGTGATGGGAGTGATGGGTGCGTTTGTCTTTGCGGCGCAGATGATTAACTTTACAATTCCGGGCACAGGCTCGAGTGGTCATCTCTGCGGCGGTATGATGCTGACCGCGTTGCTCGGACCGTATGCCGCGTTTTTAACAATGATCGGTGTGCTGCTGATCCAGTGTCTGCTGTTTGCGGACGGCGGTCTTCTGGCGCTCGGGTGCAACATCTGGAATATGGCGTTTTATGGGTGCTTTCTCGGTTATTTCCTGTTCTGGCGTCCGATGATGAAAAAGGGAATGTCGCGCGGAAAGATTGTAGGTGCTTCCATCCTTGGGTGCGTGGTGACGCTGCAGCTTGGCGCTTTTAGTGTGGCACTGGAAACACTTGCATCCGGCATAACGGATCTGCCGTTTTCGGTATTTGTGGCAACAATGCAGCCGATTCATCTCGTGATTGGTCTTGTAGAAGGCCTGATTACAGCGGCCGTTCTGCTGTTCGTCTATGAAGCCCGCCCGGAGATGCTTTCGTGCAGCGAAGAAAGGGCAAAGAGCCGATTTTCTTTCAAGAAGACAATTGCGATCTTAGGAATCGCAGCACTGGTGATCGGCGGAGCCGTTTCTCTTGCGGCATCCTCCAATCCGGATGGACTTGAGTGGTCTATGGAGCGTCTGACTGGTTCGACGGAACTGGAAAACGACGGAACCGGCGCACATGCAGCGGCGGAAGAAATTCAGGAAAAAACGGCACTTCTGCCGGACTATGGATTTAAAAATTCCGATTCCACGTTTGGAACCAGCTTTTCCGGAATTGCGGGATCCGCAGTTGTTCTTATTGTCTGTGTCGGTGCATGCTATGCATTCCGTTTCTTTAAAAAGAAAAAGTCATAAGCTGCACGGAACAGGAGAAAGAAATGAATAAACTTGGCAATGCACTATATGAAATCCATCATATGGATATGCTTGCGGCGAAGGACCAGTGGGTGAACAGGCTTCATCCACTGGTTAAACTTGTTTTAACGATTGTTTTTCTGACCGTAACCATGTCCTTTCAAAAATACGATCTGACCGGCCTGCTGCGCATGGGAATTTATCCGATTGTACTCTTTATCGTCGGCGAAATTTCATTCTGCGACAGTATCCGGCGGCTTCGGATTGTTCTGCCACTTGTCTGCTTTGTGGGGCTGTTTAATCCGATTTTTGACCGTCAGGTAATCGGGTATATTGGTACCGTTCCGCTGACAGCAGGGATGCTTTCCATGGTGACGCTGATGATCAAAGGCATTTACAGCGTACTGGCGGCATATCTTCTGATTGCGACAACATCCATCGAAAAAATCTGTTATGCACTGCGTCTGCTTCACATCCCTGCCATTCTGGTGACACAGGTGCTGCTGACGTACCGCTATGTTACAGTGCTTCTCGAGGAGGCAAACCGCATGACCCAGGCGTACAGTCTGCGCGCGCCGAATCAGAAGGGTGTTCATTTCAAGGTATGGGGAACACTGGCCGGCCAGCTGCTTCTGCGCAGCATGGACCGCGCAAATGAGGTGTATGAAAGCATGACTTTGCGCGGCTATCGGGGAGAATTTTACTATACAGCGAAGGAGCCGTGCAAAGCGAAGGACTGGCTGTATCTGGGCGTGTGGCTTGCACTTTTTGCCGTGCTGAAGGTAACGGGATGAAATGCTGCGTGGGGAGACATCTATTTGCAACGAGTCGGAAGATGTAGAAAAGCAACCCGGTGCAGTGGCCTGCACGCGGAAGAGGAAAGAATTGTCGGGAGATATCAAAAATGAGCCATATTCACATCAATTTTGAACATGTTAATTATTCTTACGAAAAAACAGTCCCGATTCTGCAGGACATCACATTTACCGCACACGAAAATGACAGCATCGGGCTGATTGGAGCGAACGGTGTCGGGAAATCCACGCTGCTGAAATTGCTGGTCGGGCTAAATCCGGACTATGAGGGCAGCATTCGTGTGGAGGAGATGCCGGTTGTGAAGGAGATGCTTCCGAAAGTGCGCGAGAAAATCGGATATGTCTTTCAGGATTCGGACAGTCAGCTGTTCATGTCGACGGTATTCGCGGACGTGGCATTTGCACCACGCAATTACGGACTGCTGGAAACAGAAGTGGAACAGCGTGTCAGCCATGCACTGGAACAGATTCATATCGGGCATTTACGGGACAAGCAGATTTATAAGCTGTCGGGCGGTGAGAAAAAGATGGCATCGATCGCCACGATCCTCGCAATGACACCGGATATCATTCTGATGGATGAACCATCGATTGCACTCGATCCAAAAAACCGTAGAACGTTAATTCATATACTGAACGATTTTGAACATCTGAAAATCATCGCATCGCATGATCTCGATATGATTCTGGAAACCTGCAATCGCGTGATTCTGATGGCCGGCGGACGGATTGTCTGCGACGGGGATACGAAAGAAATATTGACAAACAAAGAGCTTCTTGAGGCAAACGGACTGGAGCTGCCGTTTTGCCTGCAGAAGCCGATGTGGTAGAAGGTTTTGCGGAAGAAAGTGATGAAACACATACGTTGTGGATTTCTCGCGGTGATGGTAGTAATGGCGGGAATCGGAAAAAGTTCGCGTGGACATGGACGTTGGTTCGCTGTCCGTGAAGGTGGTAGAACAGTAGGATCAGGACGTGTTGCTACAATCATTGAGTAATACAATCTGAATATAGATTTGTTATCGTAAGATAACGTTGTGTCCAAACGTAAGATACCCGTAGAACTTCGGTTCTACGGGTTTTTCTGTTGCCTGGAAATATAAAAAAGAGTGGAAAAGAATAACGAACAGTATAGAAAAACGGTTGCCGGGAGAGTGTCCTGACAACCGTTTGTGATAACAGAATGATAACAAAATATATAATTTTCGCAAATATGATAACAGATAAAGTGGATTTATCCACAAATCAGAGATGTGACTGTGGATTAAGTCAGATCATACGTCTTAATGTCATTACCTTCAGTGCCCTTCTTAACGATGGTATGACAACCTATCGTAGTTCCCATAGCACGCAGTTTCCATTCTTCCTGGGTAGCGTTCAGCTTATCCAGTTCTTCCTGTCTTTTATCTTCATCTTCAATAGCTAATATTTCAGCTTTTTCCTTTTCATAGACATTTTTAAATTGACACCATTTCCTGAAAAAGTCCTGCATTGTAGGATTATCGAACGTCAGTGAAACCTTCTGATCAGGTGTTTCAGCAAGTGAGAGGTTCACTGAATCATCAATAGAAAACAACAGAGAGAGTACATCTCCGACTGTTTCAATATTAAAATCCAGAAAAACACTAACATTTAATCCCAGTGCAGTTGCTATCTTTTCTAACTGATCCGGTTTTGGATTCCGGATTCCCAGTTCATATTTTCTGATCGTTCCTACGTTAATGCCGGACAGCTCGGCTAATTGTATCTGACTGTATCCTCTAAATTCCCGGAATGCCCGGATTTTTTTACCAACCATAATGCTGCCTCCTTAATAATATTTGTGCTTCTATTCTAGCACAAAAGTGAATGATACAAAAGAGTGAGATTTAATAAATTGTTGATACGAAAGCGATAGGTATGGAATGGAGAAAATAAATTCGCAAATGTTTATTGACAAATTCACAAAAGTGAATTATTATAAGAGAACAACGAAAGAGTCACAAAAGTGACTGGAAAGGAGGACGCTATGAGAACTAATTATATGATGACTGTTGATGATGTCATGGAAGAATTAGGTGTGAAACGCAGTAAAGCATATTCTATTCTGAAGCAGCTCAATGATGAACTGGCAAAGGAAGGATATGTGGCAGTTCGTGGAAAGATTCCACGTCCCTACTGGGAAACAAAATTTTATGGATGCTCTCAGAGAGCAGTATGAAGGAGGTTTTAAGATGTCAGCTTACAAAGACAAAACACAGGGAACCTGGTATGTGAGCTTCCGCTATATTGACTGGACAGGTAAGAAAACACAGAAGCTGAAAAGAGGGTTCAAGACAAAGAAAGAAGCATTGAATTATGAAAAGGAATTCATAAGAAAGACTGCAGCGGATATGAAAATGGAGATGAACAGTTTTATTCAAGTCTATTTTGAAGATAAAAAGAATGAACTGAAAGAAAATTCAATCCGTAATAAGCAGCACATGATGAACAAGCACATTGTTCCATATTTTGGAACAAGAAAAATGAATGAAATTACACCGGCAGAGATTATCCAGTGGCAGAATGCCATTCAGGAAAAAGGATACAGCAAGACTTATGAGCGTATGATCCAGAATCAGTTAAATGCACTGTTTAATCATGCACAGAAAATTTACAATCTGAAGGAAAATCCATGTAAGAAAGTAAAAAAGATGGGGAAATCGGATGCAAATAAGCTGGAATTCTGGACGAAAGCAGAATATGACAGATTTATCGCCGGGATTGAGCCGGGGAGTGAAGATTATCTGATATTTGAAATTCTGTTCTGGACAGGAATTAGGGAAGGAGAGCTTCTAGCATTGAGTCTTTCGGATTTTGATATGAGTGGAAATCTCCTGCATATCAATAAGACCTATAACCGGATCAAGAAAAGAGATGTGATTGATACTCCAAAAACAGAAAATTCGGTCCGTACTATTGACATTCCCAATTTTCTTAAGGAAGAGGTACAGGAGTATGCAAAGAAGCATTATGGATTTCCGGAAGATCAGCGGTTGTTCCCGATTGTGGCGAGAACACTGCAGAAACGTCTTAAGAAATATGAAGCACTGACCGGTGTAAAACCAATCAGAGTGCACGATATCCGTCACAGCCATGTGGCATATCTGATCTACCAGGGCGTAGAACCGCTGATTATCAAGGAAAGGCTGGGGCACAAAGACATTCAGATGACATTGAACACTTATGGGCATCTGTACCCGTCACAACAGAAAAAAGTAGCTGAGATGCTGGACAACAAACGTTAATACGGAGGAAGAAGCAAATGAAAACAAAGAAAGTAGTCGGAAAAATATTTGATGCAATTAACTACAGTAAGAAGCTGAAAATAAGTTCCATTTTACCGGATCGGGATTCAGATTATGTGATTCTTCTTGAATTAGAGGACGGAAGCAAATTTGAAATCATTATTATTCCTACAAGGAGATTTGTGTAAGGAGCAAAAGCTATGACTACTGACAGACAAAAAGAAAAAGCCCAGACAAAATATCTGAGCAAGTTCTCTGATAATCAGATTCACTGATATATCATCTTGGCAGATTCAGTATATCACGAATTGAACGATGCAACAATTCCCGAATATCTGTTCATCAGAGACTTGCTCGGAAGGGCAGGAGGTGGATATGACAATATTTGAACAGGTAAAAGAGTGTGTAACAGCCAGGCAGGCTGCAGAGCATTACGGGATAAAAGTAAAAAATAACGGAATGGCTTGTTGCCCGTTTCACAGTGACAGGCATCCGAGCATGAAAGCAGATAAGATGTATCATTGCTTTGGATGTGGAGCGGGTGGGGATGCGATTGATTTTACGGCGAGACTATTTGGACTATCGCAGTATGAAGCAGCAAAAAGGCTTATCGAAGATTTCAGATTGGATATTCATATCGAAGATAAGGGAAAGCGTAGAAGAATTGGAAACAGCGCTCCCCTGAAAACACAAAAGCCTAAAGTTGTACTGATCAGAGAAAAATTAGAGCAGTGGCTAAATTATGCGACAGATGTGCTGATCCGATATCTGAGGTGGATTCTGTTCTGGAAAGAATTTTATAAACCAAATCCAGAAGAAGAATAAATGACTATCTGGATGTGCTGATGTTTGGAACCGGAGAAGAAATTATAGATTTTTTCAAAGTGAAAAGAAGGGAGGTTGAACGAATTGAAGAAAGAGTTAACAAATATCAGCGAGAAGTCCTTGATGAAATTAGAGAATATTGTGGACGAGGAAATGCTTACAGTCGAGGATGTTAATGAAATGCTGGTTCATACGGATAAAGGCAGAACCAGACAGACAATCCGAAATTGTGTGACGGTACTGCAAAATGATCCGGTGTTGAAAAAAGCAATCCGGAGAAATGAGCTTTCCGGAAGGATAGATATTGTAAAAGAAGTACCGTGGGAACGAAGAAACAGCAGCCTTACGGAGACGGATACAGATGATTATAACCTGAAAATGTATCTGGAAGAAAACTATGAGATTACAAGTGAACGGGTAATAAAAGCGGCAGTAGATATTGTTTCCAATGAAAATAAATATCATCCGATCAGAGATTATCTGGAGAGTCTGGTATGGGACGGTGTTCCATGTATTAAGAATTTGTTGCTACGATTTCTTGGAGCTGAAAAGAACAATTATACAACTGGTGTGATGAAAATGCACATGCTGGCGGCAATATCCAGGATATATGAACCGGGAATAAAGTATGATATTATGCTCTGTCTGGTAGGAAGTCAGGGAGCCGGAAAATCTACTTTTTTCAAATATCTGGCAATAAAGGACGATTGGTTCAGTGACAATCTGGATCACCTGGATGATGAGAATATTTACCGGAAATTACAGAACCATTGGATCATAGAGATGGGAGAAATGAAAGCAACTGTGACGGCAAAGAACATTGAGCAAATCAAATCATTTCTCAGCAGACAGAAAGAAACTTACAAAGTTCCTTATGAGGTTCACCCGGAGGACAGACCACGACAGTGTGTGTTCTGCGGAACATCGAATGATTTGAATTTTCTTCCATTAGACAGAACTGGAAACAGAAGATTTGCTCCGGTTATGACGGATGTAACAAAAGCAGAAGTTCATATTATGGACGATGAAGAAGAGAGCAGAGCTTATATCGTACAGGCATGGGCTGAGGCTATGGTGCTTTATCAGCAGGAAAATGTATATCTCAGTTTTACAAAAGAAATCGAGGAAGAAGCAAAGAAACTGCAGAAAGAATTCATGCCGGAAGATACAAATGCAGGAATTATCCAGGCATTTCTTGATGATTATGAAGACGATTATGTATGTACAAAACTATTGTTTGATGATGCACTGCACCGGACAGGTGAGATGAAACAGTGGGAAAGCAAAGAAATCGCAAATATTATGAATAATGCAATTGAAGGATGGAAAGCACACGGAACTCACCGTTTCGGAAAGGAATATGGAATACAGCGGTCATGGAAACGGATAGAAGATTCTGTGAAGAAAGATAAAGACGGATTTATGGAAGTACCGGAACAGTTGGAAATACCGTTTGAGTAAAGATTATTGTAAACGATGTAAACGGAACTTGAAGAAAAAACTTAAAACGTTAACTTTTAAAATCTTTTGAACTCCGTTTACAAATTCCGTTTACAGACTGGAAAGGAGCAGAAAATGATGAAACAGGGAAGATTAGGATATAACAGCAGCAATGGAAGATATGGATTATTATCATCAGATTTATGGATTGATACAGGATTTCACTGCGGAGAAGGACTGGAAGTGCTGGTAGATGATGAATGGGTACAGACCAGAATGGAGATGAATCTGGCAAGAGAATGGTATCTGGTGGGAACGCCTTATTGTGGAGATTTGGAATATGTGCAGGCGAGGATACCAGAATAAACAGATCTATGATCCACTTCGGTCGGTGCAGAACAGACGTCCATAAGGACGTTATGCCCCCGGCAGGGCGCAAGGGGACTTTTGATGGACGGTACGGCTGTCGAAAGTGCTTTTGCGTTACTTTTGACAAAAGTAACAAAACCGCCGTATCCGGCGAAAGTTTCTTAAATATCGCCATGTCTGGCGTAAATAAAAATTATGTGCCATATCTGGCACTCAAACAGAGAAGAGGTGAGAAAACATATGATAAAACGAACAATCAGTGGCATGATTGGAGCCGGTTCACTGGCTCATAACAGACGAGATTTTGTAGCAGAAAATGTAGATCCGAAAAGAACGCAATATAATATCTGTTACCGAAATGAAAACCTACAGGAAGTTTACAAAGAGTTGTTTGATGAGGCCGTGGAGAGATACAATGTTGGAAAACGAAATGATCGAAAGATTACCAATTATTATGAAAAGATACGGTTGGGGAAACAGGAGAAGCTTTTTCATGAGGTGATCTTTCAGATTGGAAATTGTGGAGATATGGCCGTAGGGACGGGAGAAGGAGAGTTAGCTGTCAAGATATTGGATGAGTTCCTAAAAGACTTTGAAAAAAGGAATCCTACACTTCGGTTATTTAATTGCTATTTACATCTGGATGAGTCTATTCCACATTTGCATGTCGATTTTGTTCCATATGTGAGTGGGTGGACTGGAAAAGGCATGGACACGAAAGTTTCTTTAAAGCAGGCATTAAAAAGTCTTGGATTTCCGGGCGGAAGTAAGCGTGACACAGAACTTAACCAGTGGATTAATCATGAGAAAGAAGTTTTGGCAGAAGTCGCTAAAAAGTATGGAATTGAATGGGAACAGAAAGGCACACATGAAGAACATCTGGATATTTACAA
>OGQZ01000739.1_pt1 | contig 27279 bp, 28 predicted proteins | sample 1553321 | NCBI WGS metagenome assembly OGQZ01 (sample SAMEA2579958, study PRJEB22360) | human gut metagenome | reverse complement strand
CTCTTATCATAGCTTATATAATCCAGTTTGTAAATATTTTTTGTAAGCGCTTACAAATTTTATTATAATTCAATAAAATATTTTGTCGCAAACAGCCTTTTCATTCTGCACCGAAAATTTAAAGTTTATGTATCACTTGTTGCGGATATTACTTGCTTTTTTGACAAAAAATGCATGTTTAGCTGCTGTAATATTTCACATACTATCACTGAACAAAACAAAACGTGATCAAAAGCACCGCAGCAAAGTACAAACGCCGCGGAACCTATGATTAACGCGGCGTTTGTTCAAATCATACAAATGATATCTTATAAAACAAAAGATGTATCACACACTAAAGGAGGAAACTATTATGGCATACAACAATATAATCAGCGCGAATGACCCTATGGCAATAAATATGTTAAAGGAGAATTTTGTCTTTGAAAACAGAGAAGAAGTATATCATTTTCTGGAATCATACAGTAGTTAAAATAAATATTTGGAGAAAAATAACGAATGAAATATGATGTGATCATCGTTGGAGCAGGGGCTTCTGGTATGATGGCAGCGATCACAGCAGCTAGTCATCATAAGAAAGTTCTCTTGCTTGAACGGATGGATAAATTAGGAAATATTAGCAACGGGAAATGGAAGATGCAATCTGTCAAATGCTTACATGGACGAGAATTGCTACAGAGGGCAGAGACCTTCCTTTGCCTATCCGATGATCGAGGAATTTGGATTAGAAGATCTCATTCAGTTCTTTGAATCTCTCGGAATGCTTGTGACAGAGCAAAATGGATATTATTATCCTGCATCTTTGCAGGCAGCAACTGTTGTTGATACATTGACACAGAAATTAAAGCATTTGCACGTGGATATTCTGACAGAATTTGAAGTCACGAAAGCAGAGAAACGTAAGTCCACATTTTATGTCTATGGAAATGACAAATGTTTTCAGTCAAGCAATCTGATCCTTGCAACTGGTGGATGTGCACAGCCAAACTTAGGAAGCAACGGAAGTGGATACAAGCTTGCCAAAGACTTTCATCATAAGATCACGGATACATTCCCGTCTTTGGTAGGATTAGAAGCAGAAGGAAAATATTTAAAAGACACCTCGGGAGTTCGAAATGTCAGTAATGTCAGCGTCTACGCGAATAATGAATTGATCGCCAAAGAACATGGAGAAGTTCAGTTTACAAAATATGGAGTTTCAGGGATCCCGATTTTCCAGATCAGTCATTTTGCGATCGAAGCATTAAGAAGAAAGAAAAAAGTAAAAATCTATTTAAATCTCATGCCACAGATGGTAACCTTAGAAGAAACAACAGAAGTATTCTTAAAGAGCTGCAATTATAAGACAGTCGAAGAATTCTTCCAGGGATTTTTAAATAAAAAACTGGTATATGCAATCTTACTGAGATTAAAGATTGATCCAAGAAAACCAGTTGCTCAGATATCCAGGAAAGATCTTAACAGGATCTTAGATATGATCCAACACTTTGAAGTTGAGATCAAAGGATATAAAGGATATGATATGGCACAGGTAACAGCCGGAGGCGTATCCACAAAAGAAATCATACAAGGAACATTAGAATCAAAGTTATTAGAAGGGCTTTATGTTGTCGGTGAATTACTAGATGTCGATGGAACATGCGGAGGGTACAACCTTCAGTGGGCATTTACATCTGGATACATCGCTGCAAGCCAGATAGGAAGACAATGATAAGAATCAACCAGATCAAGCTGCCGATCGATCACAAAGAGGCAGCACTTGAGAAGAAGATAAAAAAAGCATTACATAATACAGAATATAAACAATACAAGATCGTAAAACGGTCTATTGATGCGAGGAAAAAAGAAGAATTATCTTATGTGTATGCAGTTGATGTGACATTAGGTAAGGGTCAAGAAGAGAAATTCCTCAAAAAGAACAAGAATCGTAATATCATGGCAGTAAAAGAAAAGAAGTTTGAATTTCCAGAAAATCAGCGGGAATTTAAATATCCACCGGTTGTGATCGGAATGGGACCGGCAGGTCTGTTTGCAGCACTGATGCTTGCAAGAGCCGGATTACATCCGATCGTCTTAGAACGAGGGAAAGATGTCACAAACCGTATGAAAGATGTAGAACATTTCTGGGAGAGTGGTGAACTGAATCCTGAATCCAATGTACAATTTGGAGAAGGAGGAGCAGGAACATTTTCAGACGGAAAACTAAATACCTTAGTAAAAGACAAATTCGGAAGGAATAGATTCGTTTTAGAAACTTTTGTAGAACATGGTGCACCAGAAGAGATCTTATATGAAAATAAACCACATATCGGAACGGATCTTTTAAGAAATGTCGTTGCAGGGATCAGAGAAGAGATCAGATCTCTTGGCGGAGATGTCCGTTTTGAGGCGAAAGTGACAGATTTCGTGATCCAGGATGGAAAATTAACAGGGCTGATCATCAATGATAAAGAAGAAATTAAAACAGAAGCAGTGATCTTAGCACCGGGACACAGTGCCAGAGATACATTTAAGGTCTTATCAGATCGTGATCTGGAAATGAATCCTAAAGCTTTTGCGATTGGACTTCGTGTGGAACACCCGCGTGAGATGATCGATCATTCGCAGTATGGAAAGGGAGCAGATCAATATGATCTTCCAGCTGCATCATACAAACTAACATATCATGCAAACAATGGAAGAAGTGTGTATTCCTTCTGTATGTGTCCGGGAGGTTTCGTGGTCAACGCGTCTTCAGAGCCAGAACGATTGACGGTCAATGGAATGAGCAATCACGATCGAGCAGCAAAGAATTCCAACAGTGCGATTATCGCAAGTGTTACACCAGAGGATTTTGATGGAAATGACGCATTAGCAGGCGTAAGATTTCAGCAGAAATGGGAAGAAAAAGCTTTTAGCGAAGGAAAAGGAAGAATCCCGGTTCAGACATTAAAAGATTTCAGAGAAGGAAAGATTACAGAATCCTTTGGCGAGATCACACCGAATACCAAAGGATTGACAAGTTTTGGAAACTTAAGAAACTGTCTTCCAGAACCGGTCAGTGAAGCAATTTCGGAAGGAATGCAATATTTTGATACAAAGATCAAAGGATTTAATCGAGAAGATACGATTTTGTGCGGAATTGAAGCAAGAACATCTTCTCCGTTAAGAATCGAGAGAGATCAAGGATTTGAGAGCAATATCAAAGGAATCTACCCATGCGGAGAGGGAGCAGGTTTTGCTGGCGGCATCACTTCTGCAGCAATGGATGGAATTAAGGTTGCACAAGCCCTCGTTACAGTGTAAAATACCTTTCAAGGAGTGAATGTAAAATGAATAATCGTGAAAAACTAAAAGATAAACAAAGAATTGTCGTCAAAGTAGGTACATCTTCTTTGATCCATAAAGCAACAGGAAACATCAATTTATTCCGATTAGAGAAATTAGTCCGTGTTTTAACAGACTTACATAACAGCGGAAAAGACGTGATCCTGGTATCTTCAGGAGCGATCGGTGTAGGATTTAAAGCCCTGGGATTAGAAAACCGTCCGACATCCCTTCCGATGAAGCAGGCATGTTCTGCTGTAGGACAGGGACAGTTAATGATGATCTACCAGAAACTGTTTGCTGAATACAATCAGGGATCTGCACAGATTCTGATCACAAAAGAGACGATGCTCAATGACGAGAGAAGATATAACGCCAAGAATACATTTGAAGAATTACTAAAACTTGGCGTGATCCCAATCGTAAATGAAAACGATACGGTATCGACAGAAGAGATCGAGTTTGGTGACAATGATACCTTATCTGCTGTCGTAACAGCGGTTGTACAAGGTGATCTATTAATCCTCCTGACAGATATTGACGGACTTTATACGGATGATCCACACAAGAATCCACTGGCCAAACTGATTCCTGAAGTGCCGGTCTTAGATGAAAAGATCGGAAGAATGGCAAAAGGAGCTGTAACTAAGGTCGGAACTGGCGGAATGGAAACAAAGATCGCAGCAGCCAATATCGTAACAGATGCTGGAGCAGATATGGTGATCGTAAACAGCAATAATTTAAATAATGTCAATAAAGTTGTTGCAGGAGAAGAGATCGGAACATTATTCTTAGCACACAAACGACCAGACTTTGATTTCAAGAAATATTTAACAGAACGCCCATATTTTAAGGCATAATAAGATAAAATAATGTATTATATAGAAAGGAAATATTACAGATGAAAGAAAAAGATATTCAAAGAATTAATGAATTATACAATCTGGATAAATCCATTGGGTTAACACCAGAACAGAAAGAAGAACAGAGAAAGTTAAGACATGAATACATCCAGTCTGTTCGTGCAAACTTAAGAGCGCAGCTTAATAATGTAAGTATTAAAAATGAAGATGGATCGATCACTCCATTAAAACCAAAAGGATTAAACTAGAGCAGATTAGATAGAACAGATTGATGATAGATGCAAACCGCACCGAAAAGGAGGCATTCATAATGTTGGAACAACTAGGAAAACAGGCAAAAGAAGCATCGATAATTCTTGGAAAAGCAGGGATTGAAGATAAGAATGAAGTATTAAGAGAAGCAGCCAAATGTCTGGTACAGAATCAGGAATATATCTTAAGTGAGAATTATAAAGATGTAGAGAATGCAAAAAGCAATGATATGAGCGAGGCGTTGATCGATCGTTTATCCCTGAATCCTGACCGTATCGAAGCAATGGCAGAAGGACTTCGTCAGGTAGCTGAACTACATGATCCAATTGGTTCTGTAGAACATATGCAGAAAACACCGAATGGACTTTTGATCGGTAAGAAAACGGTACCATTAGGAGTTGTCGGTATCATCTACGAATCAAGACCAAACGTAACAGCAGATGCATTTGCACTATGTTTTAAGACAGGAAATGCATGCCTTCTTCGTGGTGGAAGTGATGCGATCAATTCAAATCTTGCGATCACAAATGTGATCCAGAGTGCACTAGAATCCTGCAATATGCCAAAATACAGCATTCAGCTGCTGACAGATACAAGCCGTGAGACAGCTACAAAGATGATGCAGTTAAATGAATACTTAGATGTTCTGATCCCAAGAGGTGGTGCAGGACTCATTCAGAGTGTTGTAAAGAATTCTACAGTGCCAGTGATCGAGACAGGAACAGGAAATTGTCATGTATACGTAGATGAATTTGCCCAGAAAGACATGGCAGTTAACATCATCATCAATGCAAAGACACAGAGGCTTGGAACATGCAATACATGTGAGTCTCTAGTATTACATAAAAATATCATAGAAAGCCATGGTCCAGCGATCATTGAAGCTTTATTAGCCAAAGGTGTGCAAGTACGTGGAGATGAGAGAGTTTGTGCTTTAAATGACCAGGTCATCCCTGCAACAGAAGAAGACTGGGGAACAGAATACTTAGATTCTATCATCTCTGTGAAAACTGTCGACAGCTTTGACGAAGCAGTGGCACATATCAATCATTACAATACGGGGCATTCGGAAGCGATCGTCACAGATTCTTACCAGAATGCACAGGAATTCTTAAATCAGATCGATGCAGCAGCCGTTTATGTTAATGCATCTACAAGATTTACTGATGGATTTGAATTTGGATTTGGAGCAGAGATCGGAATCAGTACCCAGAAAATTCATGCCAGAGGACCAATGGGATTAGATGCACTGACAACCAGCAAATTTATTATTTATGGAAATGGACAGATCCGTAAATGATAGAATATAAAAGCCAGAATTGTAAATTATTTCAGGATCTTAAGAAAATCTGAAGAAAAACATAGAATTTTGTATGCAAATGCAAAGAAATTGTTAAAAAAACATTGAAAAATAAAAGAGACTATGGTATTATAAGTCTTGTGTTCAAAGGAGTTTTCATTTTATGAGAACTCTTTTTTTTCGCAATGGAAAAAAATGTAAAGAAGAAAGGAAGGCTTAAAATGGCATTGTTTACATTTAGCGGCGGTGTTCATCCGGCAGATGGTAAAGAATTTGCAAAGAATTCACCAATCACCGAATACCTGCCAAAAGGAGATGTTGTTTTACCTTTAGGTCAGCACATCGGTGCTCCTGCACAGCCAATCGTTAGCAAGGGAGAGCAGGTGTTAGTAGGCCAGAAGGTGGCAGAAGCTGGAGGATTTGTATCCGCGAATATTTTCAGCTCTGTTTCAGGAACTGTAAAGGCGATCGAGCCAAGAATGACTCCAGCCGGAGCAAAAGTTAACTCTATCGTAATTGAGAATGATGGAGAATTCAAAGAGGCTGCCTTTGAGGCAAAACCTTATGATCAGATGTCTAAAGATGATGTTTTAGCAGCGATCAAAGAAGCTGGAATCGTAGGACTTGGTGGAGCCGGATTCCCAACACATGTGAAATTAGCGCCAAAAGATCCAGATGCGATTGAATATATCATCGTAAATGGAGCTGAGTGTGAACCTTATATCACAGGTGACTACCGCATCTTAATGGAGACACCAGAACTTTTAATTGAAGGATTAAATATCGTACTTGATATGTTCCCAAAAGCAAAAGGTATCATTGGTATTGAAGATAATAAAAAAGATGCAATTGCTAAAGTAGAAGCATTAGTAAAAGGTGATGCAAGAATCAGCGTTGCTACATTAAAGACAAAATACCCACAGGGTGCAGAACGTTCTTTGATTTATGCAACAACAGGAAGAAGCATCAACTCCAGCATGTTACCAGCAGATGCAGGATGCATCGTAGATAACGTAGCTACGATCGTAGCGATCAAAGAAGCTGTCAAAGATGGTAAACCATTATACGAACGTGTTGTGACAGTTACTGGAGATGCGATCAAGAATCCAAGTAACTTTAAAGTACGTACAGGAACAAACGTACAGGAACTGATCGAAGCAGCCGGTGGATTTAAGACACAGCCTGAGAAGATCATTTCTGGTGGACCTATGATGGGTATGGCAATGTTTACAACAGATGTACCAGCTGTCAAAACATTCTCATGCTTCTTAGCATTCACAAAAGATGAAGTTGCTGCGAACCAACCAAGCAATTGTATTCGTTGTGGAAGATGTGTAAGCGTCTGTCCACAGAAGCTGATGCCAGCAAAATTATCTGTATTAGCAGATCATAATCAGTTTGACGAGTTTGAGAAACTTTATGGAGCAGAATGCGTTGAGTGTGGATCTTGTTCATTTGTATGTCCAGCAAAACGTAACCTTGCACAGTCCATGAAGACAGGTCGTAAACAGGTATTAGCTAACCGTAGAAAGAAATAAAGGAGAGATACATATGAGCGAAACATTATATCATGTGTCAGCCAACCCTCATGTAAGAGATAACGGCTCAACACAAAAGATTATGTTAGATGTTATCATCGCATTACTACCCGCTACAATTTTTGGTATCTATATCTTTGGAGCATCTGCGGCACTGACAGTTGCAATTTCTGTTGCTACCTGTGTTGTCGTTGAGTATATTTACCAGAAACTTATGAAACAGCCAATCACTGTAGGTGACTTAAGTGCGGCATTGACCGGACTGTTACTTGCATTAAACTTACCATCAGGAGCACCATTCTGGATGCCGATCCTTGGTGGAATCTTCGCGATCATCGTTGTAAAACAGGTGTTCGGTGGATTGGGACAGAACTTTATGAACCCAGCCCTTGGTGCAAGATGTTTCTTAATGATCTCATTTGCAGCAAGAATGACAACATTTACATATGATGGTGTAACAACAGCAACACCACTTGCTGTTATGGAACAGGGAAAAAGCGTAGATGTTATGAAATCATTCTTAGGATTCGTTCCTGGAACAATTGGTGAAACATCTGCATTATTACTGATCATCGGTGGAGTATACTTAGTATTTAAGAAAGTCATCTCTCCGATCATCCCATGTGTTTACGTTGCAGTTGTAGCAATCTTCGTACTGATCTTCGGTGGTCATGGATTTGATCTATCTTACATGGCAGCACAGATCTTCAGTGGTGGATTAATGTTAGGTGCGATCTTCATGGCAACAGACTACGTAACATCTCCAATTACAAAGAACGGAAAGATCATCTATGCGATCGTTCTTGGTATTTTAACTGGATTATTCCGTCTGTTCGGACCAATGGCAGAAGGTGTATCTTACTCAATCATCATTGCAAACTTATTAGTTCCACTGATCGAGAGAGTGACAGTACCAACTCCATTTGGAATCGTAAAAAAAGGAGGTAAGAGCAATGAATAAGAATCTCGTAATGGATTGTATCAAATTATGTGTGATCACATTAATTGCAGGACTCCTTTTAGGTATCGTATATAATGTAACAAAAGCACCGATCGCCGCACAGGAAGAAAAGACAAAACAGGAAGCTTACAAAGCCGTATTCAAAGATGCAGCGAAATTCGATACAGTAAAATTAGACCAGAAAGACGTAGCAGCTGTCTTAAAGAAAAATGATCTTGGACAGAACACGATTTCTGAAGTTGTAAAAGCAGTTGACAAAAACGGAAAAGAACTTGGATACGTATTCTCTGTAACAAACCCAGAAGGATACGGTGGAGATGTATCTTTATCTGTAGGTGTTAGAGATGATGGAACAGTCAATGGTTATGAAACATTATCCATCAGCGAGACAGCTGGTTTAGGTATGAAAGCCAAAGAACCAGAATTCAAGAGTAACTTTAAAAACAAAAAAGCAGACAAATTTGAAGTTGTAAAAGATGGATCTGGTAAGAATGATGATTCTAAAGTAGATGCCATCAGTGGTGCAACGATCACAAGCCGTGCTGTCACAAGTGCAGTTAACAGCTGTGTTGCATATTCAAAGAGCCTGAAGGGAGGTAATTAAACATGAAACCAAATCCAATGGAACGATTGATTAATGGTATCGTAAAAGAAAACCCTACCTTCGTCTTAATGTTAGGTATGTGTCCTACATTAGCAGTAACAACATCTGCGATCAACGGTGCAGGAATGGGACTTTCAACAACAGCCGTATTAATGTTTTCTAACATGATCATTTCCGCATTAAGAAATGTCATCCCTGATCGTGTACGTATTCCAGGATATATCGTAGTTATCGCATCTCTGGTAACAATCGTACAGTTCCTATTACAGGGATATGTTCCAGCAGTTAACGACGCATTAGGATTATACATCCCACTGATCGTAGTAAACTGTATCATCCTTGGACGTGCAGAATCCTTTGCAGCAAAGAACGGACCAATCAACTCCTTCTTTGACGGACTTGGAATGGGACTTGGATTTACTGTAGCCTTAACAATTTTAGGAGCATTCCGTGAATTATTAGGAGCAGGTCAGATCTTCGGAATGCAGGTAATGCCATCTGCATACGAACCAATCACAATCTTTATCCTGGCACCTGGAGCATTCTTCGTACTTGCATGCTTAGTAGCGATCCAGAATAAAGTTAAGAGCAAAAAACCTAAAAAAGCCGGAGAAGCAACAAGTGGTGGATGCGGAGATTGTTCTCACTGCGGAAACAGCGCTTGCGGTTCCAGAAGCTTTTTTGATACAACTGTAGATGACAAATAAGGAGGATTAAGATGAAAAGTTTACTGTTAATTGCCATCGGTTCAGCGCTGGTAAATAACGTCGTATTAAGCCAGTTCCTTGGTTTATGTCCTTTCCTTGGAGTTTCTAAGAAAGTTGAGACAGCAGCCGGAATGGGTGCAGCCGTTCTCTTCGTTATTACTATCGCATCAGCAGTTACAAATTTAATTTATACATTTTTATTAGTACCAACAGATTTAACATACTTAAATACGATCGTATTTATCCTGGTAATCGCAGCATTAGTACAGTTCGTAGAAATGGTATTAAAGAAATCTATGCCAGTATTATATGAATCTCTGGGAGTATTCCTTCCACTGATCACAACAAACTGTGCAGTTCTTGGTACAGCATTAACAAACGTACAGAACGACTATAGTTTCATCGCCAGCGTAGTCAATGGTATCGGTATCTCTTTAGGATTCCTAATTGCTATCGTTATCCTTGCTGGTATCCGTGAAAAGATGGAATACAACAACATCCCAGAATCTTTCAAAGGAATGCCTATCACACTGTTAACAGCAGGATTAATGGCAATCGCATTCTTCGGATTCTCAGGACTTATTTAGGAGGTAAAGAAGATGAATATATCAGCAATTTTACTTGCCATGGTTGTTGTCGGAGGAACCGGTCTGCTTATCGCAATCTTACTGGGAATTGCCTCAGAGAAATTTAAAGTTCCTGTAGACGAGAAGGAAGTAGCCATCCGTGCAGAACTTCCAGGAAATAACTGTGGTGGTTGTGGATACGCAGGTTGTGATGGACTTGCAAAAGCAATCGCAAATGGAGAAGCACCAGTGAACGGCTGTCCAGTTGGTGGAGCAGCTGCAGCTGAGAAGATCAGTGCGATCATGGGTGTAGAAGCAGGAGAATTCGTGAAGAAAGTCGCATTCGTAAAATGTGCCGGAACTTGCGAAAAAGCATCTGACAAATACCAGTACTCAGGAGTTCAGAGCTGTATCGAAGCGATGAACGTACCAGGTGCAGGACCAAAAGGATGCGAATTTGGATGTATGGGATTTGGAAGCTGTGCAGCAGTATGTCCAGAAAATGCGATCTCTATCGTGAACGGAATCGCTCACATCGATGAAGAAGCATGTGTAGGATGTGGAAAATGTGCAGAAACATGTCCAAAAGCATTGATCGACCTTGTACCAGAAAACAAGAAAACAAGAGTACAGTGCAGCTCTAAAGAATTCGGTAAAAACGTTATGTCTGTATGTAAAGCAGGATGTATCGGATGTAAAGCATGCGAAAAAGTATGCCGTCTTGGAGCGATCAAAGTTGAAAACAACATCGCACAGATCGATTACGATAAATGTGTAGGTTGTGGATTATGTGCAGGTAAATGTCCAAAAGGAATCATTACAGGAAAGAAATTAGTTCCTAAGAAACCAGCACCAAAGAAAGAAGCTTAATCTTTCTTTATATCATTATAATAATAAAGAAGCAGGAGATTCGAGAGATCAGAATCTCCTGCTTTTTTCTGCTTCTATTCATGGAAAAAAAGAATACTATTATAATAGGAAGAAAAAGGATTCCTGACATGAAATTTCTCGAACTTCGGCAAAAAGATGTGATCAATTGTAATACAGGAGAATGTTTAGGCCTTGTCCTAGACCTCGAATTTGAAATCCATACGGGTAAGATCTGTTATCTGATCGTTCCCAAAACAACGAAGATGCTCATATGCGTTGGCAAGAATAAAGTTTACAAAATCCCCTACAAATGCATTGTAAGGATTGGCAGAGATACGATTCTAGTCGATATCAACGAAAAAGAATGCCTGAAATAAAAGAAAAGCTTTCTTTTCTACAGAAAAAATGATATACTTCAAGCAGTAAAAACACGGAGGTACAAGAAGATGAGATGCCCATATTGTGGAAGTGAGAATTCCAGAGTCGTAGATTCCAGACCGGCAGAAGACAACAATGCGATCCGTAGAAGAAGACAATGTGACGAATGCGGAAAACGTTTTACAACTTATGAGAAGATAGAGACAGAACCGTTGAGTGTCATCAAGAAAGACAAGACACGACAGCTCTACGATCGAAACAAGATCCGGAATGGAATCGTACAATCCTGTCACAAACTCCCAGTATCCATGGGGCAGATCGAAGCAGCGATCGATGAGATCGAGACAAAGATCTATAACATGGGAACAAGAGAAGTTGAAACATCTGTGATCGGAGAGATGGTCATGGACAAATTAAAGGATTTGAATGAAGTTGCATATGTAAGATTTGCAGCCATTTACCGTGAATTCAAAGATGTGAACACATTTATGAGTGAATTAAAGAAATTATTAAAATAATCACAATTGTTTTGAATAAACAAGATTGTAAAAATATTACTTTTGTGATAAACTAACCATATCATTTTGAAACCAGCTTCCTTTTTGAGAAGAGAAGGAGTTGAGTAATTATTTATCAGGAAGTAATCACAGGAATCGTCAGTGGAGTGAGTGGAAAGCTCATCCACGTAGAAGTAGAGATCAGAAACGGCCTGCCATATTTTACAATGGTAGGCTATCTTTCCAAAGAATCTATGGAAGCAAAAGAGCGGGTTGCATCAGCACTGCGCTCCATCGGCCATCCCTTACCGTCGATGAAGATCACCGTTAATTTATCCCCAGCCAATATAAGAAAGAACGGAACCGCGTTCGATTTCCCGATCGCCGTGGCCTTTTTAGGATGCCTGAATTTAATCGATGCAAGCAAGTTAGATGACATCTGTATCATGGGGGAATTAGGACTAAACGGCAAGATCAGAGGTGTAGGAAACTGTCTTCCGATCGTTTTAGAAGCAAGAAAACAAGGAATTCACAAGTTCTTTGCGGCAAGTGAAGATGAGAATTCTCTAAGAGGGATCGAAGATATTGAAGTGGTATTTATGGACAGTTTACAGGATGTCCTGGACTATTTTCATGGAACATATCATCAAAAAAGTTGCAGAAGTGCAACAACTTATCAAAAGGAAGAGTCAGAAGAAGACTTCAGTGACATCATCGGACAACAACATTTAAAAAGAGCGATGGAGATCGCGGTCACTGGAAGACATCATCTATTGATCATTGGTTCCCCAGGTTCAGGAAAAACAATGGCAGCCAGAAGGATCCCGACCATTCTCCCACAACTATCAAAAGAAGAGAAGATGGAAGTTCAGGCAATCTATGATGCCACTGGAATTCCACGGTATTTAGAAGATGATACCAGACCATTTCGCCAGCCACATCCAATGATCCCGAAAGCCGCATTCCTTGGAGGCGGCAAGACGCCGACGGCAGGAGAGATCACATTAGCACATCATGGCATTTTATTTCTGGACGAATTTATGGAATTTAAAACAGAATGTATCGAAGCACTCAGACAGCCATTGGAAGATGGAACGATCGATATCACCAGAAATGGGATCTACCACAAGTTTCCGGCAGACTTTCAACTGATCGCCACCATGAATCCATGTCCTTGTGGTTATGGATTGGAAGATGGGATCTGCCGATGTACTTATCATGAAAAAAAGCGTTATCTAAAGAAATTGTCCGGTCCGATCTTAGACCGTTTTGACATGGTCCTATGTCTAAGTAAAAAAGAGGCTGATACACAGAAGATACAAAAAGAGAGTCAAGAAACATCCTATCAGATCAAAGAACGCATCGAAACAACCATCCAAAGAGAAAAAAAGTTATTAAAAAACTATCAATGCAGTGATACCAGCCATTTAAGCCACATACAGTTAAACAAGCTCCTTCATTTATCCAAAGAATGCAAAGAGATTTTAGATATCGCCTATCGATCTGGCAAGATCACAAGGCGAGGAATGGATAAGATTTTAAAAGTAGCACTGACGATCATGCTTATGGAAAATGAATCAGAGATTAAACCGATCCACCTGATGGAAGCCATGACCTTCAGAAATACAGGATTTATCAAAGAGGTGCTTGAATATGGAAGATAAATTATATTGGTACTGGCTATGCGGCAAAGTCCGATTGCCGATCAAGAAGCAAAAAGAATTGATGGATATCTTCATTCACCCAAAAGAACTCTATAAGATCAACCCAGAAATCTTAAAAGAACACATGACACAACTTGAATACGATCGTTTCGTTCATTCAAGAGATGAAACAGCGATCAAGAAAGGTTATGAAGCCTTGCATCGTGAAAATATCCGTTTTATCATTCAAAAAGAAGCTGCTTATCCGAATCGATTGAGGAAGATCTACGATGCTCCGTATGGGATTTTTCAAAAAGGTCAGCCATATGAAGAAAAAGAACTGTCAATAGCAATCGTTGGATCAAGATATCCGACAACTTATGGATTCGAAATCTCAAAAAAGTTCGCAAAAGAGCTGGCTCAGCAAGGCGTACAGATTGTAAGTGGACTCGCAAGGGGCGTAGATGGGACGGTTCATCGTGAAATAATCGACAAAAAAGGACAGGCTGTTGGGGTTTTAGGATGTGGGATCGATCTCATTTACCCAAAAGAAAATTTTCAGTTATTTTATGACATGTATGCGAATCAGACAGTTATTTCTGAGTACCCGCCAGGCAGTGAACCGCTCAAATGGCATTTTCCAGAAAGGAACCGCATCATCAGTGGACTAAGTGACGGAATTCTCGTCACAGAGGCCAGAGCAAGGAGCGGATCGCTGATCACGGCGGATTGCGGGCTTGATCAGAACAAAGAAGTGTTCGCAGTTCCCGGAATGATCACAGACAAACATTGCCAAGGGTGTCATGGATTGATCAAACAAGGTGCAAAATTAGTTGAAAATGTCGACGATATTTTAACAGAATTTTCAGAATTCACGGGATTTTCACGAAAATTTCCAAAGCATAGTGCAAAATCTCTTGCAAAGGCAGAAAAAAGGGTGTATGATATGTTGAGTTTGAAACCGAAATATATTGATGAGATCTTAAGTACATCCCAAAATTCTTATGAAGAAGTGATCCAAGCTTTATTTCAATTAGAAGCGAAAGGATATATCAAACAGATCCATCAGAACTTATATATCAAAAAAATGTAAACAAGGGGTAATACTATATGCCAAAATATCTAGTTATCGTCGAATCACCGGCGAAAGCCAAAACAATCAAAAAGTTCCTGGGCAGGAATTACGAAGTGATCGCGTCCAACGGGCATGTTCGCGATCTGCCAAAGAGTACCTTAGGAATAGATATCGAGAATGACTTTGAACCAAAGTACATTACGATCCGTGGGAAGGGTGAAGTATTAGCAGCTCTTCGCAAAGCGGTAAAAAAAGCAGACAAAGTATACCTCGCGACTGACCCGGACCGTGAAGGAGAAGCCATCTCATGGCATTTATATTACGCATTAAAACTAGAGAACAAAAATTACAGCCGAATCACATTTAATGAGATCACAAAAACAGCTGTCAAAGACTCCATTAAACACGCAAGAGACATCGATATGAATTTAGTCGATGCACAGCAGGCAAGACGTGTTCTGGACCGAATCGTAGGATACCAGATCAGTCCGATCCTCTGGGCAAAGATCAAACGAGGTTTAAGTGCTGGACGAGTTCAGTCCGTAGCTCTACGCCTGATCTGTGACAGAGAAGAAGAGATTAACCTGTTTATTCCACAGGAATACTGGTCCTTAGAAGCCTTATTAGATGTCAAAGGAAGCAAAAAGCCATTAGAAGCCAAACTGATCGGCAATAAAGAACAGAAGATTGAGATTCACAGTGAAGAAGAGATGAAGGAGATCTTATCCTATTTAAAAGGAAAAGAATTCACCGTCGAAGGAGTGAAAGTCACAGAACGATTAAAGAAGAGCCCACTTCCATTTACGACAAGTACTCTTCAGCAGGATGCATCCAGCAAGTTAAACTTCGCACCACAGAAAACGATGCGTATCGCACAGCAGTTATATGAAGGTGTCAATATCAAAGGACAGGGAACCGTCGGTCTGATCACATACTTACGTACAGACTCCACACGTATCTCTGTAGAAGCCGATGCAGCAGCGAAAGAATACATCAAAGAATCTTATGGAGCCGAGTTCGTTGGAGCAGGAACTGTTGCCAAGAAAGACGACAAGAAAGTACAGGATGCACATGAAGCCATCCGACCAACCTACATGACAAACTCACCAGCAAGCATCAAAGATGAACTATCAAGAGATCAGTTCCGTTTATACCAGCTGATCTGGAACCGTTTCATGGCAAGCCGTATGGCACCAGCCAAATACGAGAATACATCCGTAAAGATCGCTGCCGGAGATTATCGTTTTAATGCATCCGCAAGCAAGATCGCCTTCGATGGATTCCTATCTGTATATAACATTAACAACGAGAAATCCGAAGGAAATGTAATGTTAAAATCCATCGATGAAGATACCAAACTTACATTGAATAATTTAGAACCAAAACAGCATTTTACACAGCCACCAGCTCATTATACAGAAGCATCTTTAGTTAAGACACTAGAAGAGTTTGGAATCGGACGACCAAGTACTTACGCACCAACGATCTCAACGATCACAGCAAGACGTTATGTTGTCAAAGAAAAGAAGAACTTATACGTCACGGAGCTTGGAGAAGCAGTCAACAACATGATGAAGAAAGCATTTGCAAGTATCGTCGATGTGAACTTCACAGCGATGATGGAAGGCCTGCTTGATATGGTAGAAGAAGGTAAAGTCCATTGGAAATCCGTCATTGAAAACTTCTACCCAGACTTTGAGATCGCAGTGAAGAATGCAGAAAGAGAATTAGAGAAGATCAAGATCGAAGACGAAGTCACAGATGTTATCTGCGATGAATGTGGAAGAAATATGGTCGTGAAGTACGGACCATATGGGAAATTCCTTGCATGCCCTGGATTCCCAGAATGCAGAAATACAAAACCACATTTTGAAAAAGTCGGAATCCCATGCCCAATGTGCGGCGGAGAAGTCGTCTTAAAGAAAACGAAAAAAGGAAGAAAATATTACGGATGTGAAAATAATCCGGAATGTGAATTTATGTCATGGCAGAAACCATCCACAGTCAAATGTGAAAAATGCGGAAGCTATATGATCGAAAAAGGTAAGAAGCTTGTATGCTCTAGCAAGGAATGTGGATTCGTATGCAGCATGCCAGAAGATGCAAAAGAGAAAGAGACTTCCGGGGAGTCAGTGTCAAAATAAGGAGAAAAAATATAGATGAGTAGTATACAATTACTAGATAAAACAAGAAAGATCAATAAATTACTTCATAATAACAATTCACAGAAAGTTGTATTTAACGATATCTGTAAAGTTCTGACAGAAGTAATGAATTCAAACGTCCTTGTCATTAGTAAAAAAGGAAAGATCTTAGGTAAAAATGAAGCAGACCACATCGAAGTGCTTCATCAGCTGATCTCAGGAAATGTCAAAGATTATGTTGATTTTTCATTAAATGAAAGACTATTAACGATTCTTTCCACCAATGAAAATGTCAGCCTTTCCACACTGGGATTTGAGTCAGACGTTGATGATTACTATGCGATCATCGCACCAATTGATATCGCAGGAGAGAGATTCGGAACATTATTTATGTACCGCCAGAGAGAAAATTATTCCATTGATGATATTATCTTAGCGGAATATGGAACAACCGTTGTCGGACTTGAAATGTTAAGATCTGTAAGCGAAGAAGTGGAACAGGAACGAAGAAAGAAAGGAATCGTTGATTCCGCGATCAGTACGTTATCCTTCACAGAACACAAAGCAGTGATCCATATCTTAGAAGAATTAGAAGGCAATGAAGGAGTCTTAGTTGCAAGCAAGATCGCAGACAGATTCGGGATCACAAGATCTGTTGTCGTAAACGCACTAAGGAAACTAGAAAGTGCCGGAGTTGTTGAGACAAGATCCTCTGGTATGAAAGGAACATATATTAAAGTAGTGAATGACTTTATATTTGACGAGATCACAAAGCTTGATTAATTCTTTTAGAATTGAAGAAAAAGTTCTTGCAAAGAAGGACAAGGTTTGATATACTGTCATAGGTAAAAATAAACACGCTATTGGAATTCTGGTAAGTGCCCAAGAGGTTTGTCAGAACGATGAAAATAGCGGAAGCAAAAACTAAAGGAGATTTAAAATGAGCGTTATTTCAATGAAACAGTTACTTGAAGCAGGTGTACATTTCGGACATCAGACAAGAAGATGGAACCCTAAAATGGCTCCATACATCTACACAGAGCGTAATGGTATCTATATCATCGACTTACAGAAATCTGTAGGAATGGTTGACGATGCTTACAACGCAGTAAAAGATTGTGTAGCACAGGGTGGAAAGATTCTGTTCGTAGGAACAAAGAAACAGGCTCAGGATTCTATTCAGGCTGAAGCAGAACGTTGCGGAATGTTCTACGTAAACCAGAGATGGTTAGGTGGAATGATGACTAACTTCAAGACAATCGAATCTAGAATCGCTAGACTGAAAAAGATCAAAGAGATGGAAGAAGACGGAACATTTGACGTACTTCCAAAGAGAGAAGTTTTAGAACTTAACAAAGAAAAAGACAAATTACAGAAGAACTTAGGTGGAATCGAAGAAATGGGTGGACTTCCAGACATGATCTTCGTTGTAGACCCTAAGAAAGAAAGCATCTGTGTACAGGAAGCACATACTTTAGGAATTCCTCTTGTTGGAATCGCAGATACAAACAGCGATCCTGAAGAATTAGATTATATCATCCCAGGAAACGATGATGCGATCCGTGCAGTAAAACTGATCACATCTGCTATGGCTGATGCAGTTATCGAAGCAAACCAGGGAATTGATGCAGACTCTGAAGAAGTTGCAGAAGACGCTGAATAATTTATTCACATTTTCATTTTAGGAGGAAAAGAATCATGGCTATCACAGCAGCAATGGTAAAAGAATTAAGAGAAATGACTGGTGCCGGAATGATGGATTGTAAGAAAGCTCTTACAAAGACAGAAGGAGACATGGACGCAGCAGTTGAATTTTTAAGAGAAAACGGTCTTGCAAAAGCAGCAAAGAAAGCTGGACGTATCGCAGCTGAAGGACTTGTTGCAGTAGCATTATCTGATGATGCAAAAGAAGCAGCTATCGTTGAAGTTAACTCTGAAACAGACTTCGTAGCTAAGAATGATACATTCAAAGCATACGTAGCAGAAGTAGCTGATCAGGCTCTTACAACAGCAGCAGCAGACATCGAAGGATTCTTAGCAGAAGATTCTAAAGCAGAAGCTGGAAAAACTGTTAAAGAAGCATTAGATGGTAAGATCGCTGTTATCGGAGAGAACTTAAACATCCGTAGATTCGCTAAAGTATCTGCAGCAGATGGATTTGTTGCATCTTACATCCACGCTGGTGGTAAGATCGGTGTATTAGTAGAAGTTGCTACAGACGTAGTTAACGACGAGATCAAAGAGATGGCTAAAAACGTAGCAATGCAGGTTGCAGCTATTTCTCCAAAATACACAAGCAGAGATGAAGTTTCTAAAGATTACATCGAGCATGAAACAGAAATCTTAAAAGTTCAGGCTATGAACGAAAACCCAGACAAACCAGAAAACATCATCGAAAAGATGATCGTTGGACGTCTGAACAAAGAATTAAAAGAAGTATGTCTGTTAGATCAGGCTTATGTTAAAGCTGAAGACGGAAAACAGGCAGTTGGAAAATACGTAGAACAGGTTGCTAAAGCAAACGGAGCTAATGTTACAATCAAAGGATTCGTTCGTTTTGAAACTGGTGAAGGTATTGAAAAGAAAGAAGAAGACTTTGCTGCTGAAGTTATGAATCAAATTAATAATAAATAATTAAAAATGAAAATCCCCGGCATCCGGTTGCGGTGTCGGGGATTTTTGTTAGTCTTCAATGTACCAGAAATTTTCTTCAAACAACTCTTTCATGTATCTGTCACGTTCTGCTTTAGACTTGAATTCCTTTTTCATTTTTCTCCAAGAATCAGGTTTATTAATGTCTTTAAATTTAATAATAGGTTTTCCGTTCCTTTCATCAGCTCTTAATATGGTAAAACCTTCATGGCATACTTTTTCTTGGTCTCTTGCGTTCATACGTTTTGTATTTTTTCTGCTATTATTTCATCCGCTCTTCTAACTGTACAACATCCTTCTCCATATGCAAACACAACTTGCTTGCCAATTATTTTTTCATCTTTAATCCATACCCTTGATATGTATGGAGATTTTGTACTTTCCTTTGCTGTTTTTAGCGAGGAATACATTTGTCCATTCTTTTCATTTAAAAACTTTTTTATAATCTCTTTTTCACTCATATTATTCCTCCCAATTATCTTTTGTTCCTAATAAATGTGCGGTTTGTTCGTTGTATGGTATGCAAAACATATAGTTCATACCACAACATCTGTATTTATGAACTTCTTCAGTTATATTGCTAAAAAATGATGCTTCCCATTTACATGTTTCTGACTGACGAACTAATACCTTATCAAACGGCTTGAACTCATATCCTTTCTCTTTTCCAATACCAAAGAATGTTTTACAATATTCTTTCGCTTCTGGATGTTTACTTGATATGAGAGCGTCAATAAGTTTTTGTTTTTCTTCTTCGGTTAGTTCGTTGTAAATATAGAAAAGTTTATCATTTACACTACTACCACGATAAGTAAGAGGCATTTCTGCAAAATAAATTTTATCTCCAAAGTCCCATAACATTCTTGGCTCGCAAGACATGTTTTTTGTCTCATCGCTAGTAAGATTATCCACTAATAGGCTTGTTTTTCCTTTTCTCTTCACTTCTTTAACTAGTGGGAGTACTCTAACTTCATACATTTGTTTTTCATTCATACCAATCACCTCCTTATAATTGTTATTTTAAATATCTTATTTTTATATCGGTATCGAACTTATTATCAAAGAATAAGTCGTTTAGTTCTTTTTTATCATAAACTATTGTTAAATAGTTATTCTCTATATACACTTTAATTATATTATTGAATTCAGAAGTTATTCTTTCTACATACTCTTCTTTTCTTCTTTCTACATCTTGTTTAGTTAATGATATATTAGTATTTTTATCTGTAACCACTTCACCATTGCCTATAAGTACGTCTTCTTCAAATATTTTTTCGGCAATATATTTTTTCGTATAATTATATTTAGTTAATAGATCTTCAGTAGTTAGTGTTCTACCTGTACCTAGATCTATATTGGTAGTAATATTATAACTTTTTATGTTATCATCAAATAAGTTTTCATCTAAGTTTATATTCATTTGGTAAAATACTGATAAGATAGCACCATTTATTTGAGTTTTAATATTGCTAGTAGCGGTATTAATTGGAACATAATCTGCTTTTGGCATTATTTCGTTATAATATCCTGAAATATAATTTATTATTTCTTTTTCTTCGTCTATAAAATCCTTTGTAATGCTACTATCAATGTTTTTTATTTCTACTTTTGATACATTTATACTACTATAAAAGTCATTATAATCACTAAATATTATTGGTGTTGTTACTATATAATCATTTACGTTATAATTTATATAATTACTTGTTCCTTTATTGTCATATCCTTGTTTTTCGAAAATATAATATAATACAGCCCCTGATAGTACTAAGAATATAGCAGATATTACTACTAATTTATTTGCTTTTTTATCGTTCATATTATCCTTCTTTCTGTTATATATATTATAATACATTTTTTTTATTTTGAAAAGTGAAATTGAAAAAATGTGTATTGAGAGGATATTGTTTTATATTTTGGTATAATAAAAAGCACTATCTAAGTACTTCACTATGGTATATTAGTTGCCTGTGAGATAGACATAACGATTCTCCATGTTAAGATTTTGTTGATTTCTTTGTACTACTATTAATGTTACTACTACTAATAGTAGATAAAATACTAATACTCCTTTGTTTTTCTTTAGAATTTCCATATCTATCATCCCTTTCTTACAATAACAGTATAACACATACTAATGTTCGTGTCAATATATGTTTTTGTAAAAAGCGAATATTTGTTTGACATTTTACATTTTGTGTGCTAACATTATATATGAAAGGAGCATTTTATGGTAAAAGAAAAAAATGAATCTAAATTAACTAAAAGACAAAGAGATATACTTGACTATATAAAGAAGTTTTCAGCAGATAAAAAATATCCTCCTTCTATTAGAGAGATATCAGCTCATTTTAGTTTGAGCTCACCTGCTACTGCTCATGTACATGTACAAAAGCTTATTGAAAAAGGATATTTAAAGAGAGGAAAAGGAAGTAATCATCTTCTTGAACTTCAAGTACCTAATGAATATGAGGTTAAAGAAGAAAATGTTATAACTGTACCACTTCTTGGTAAAGTTACAGCGGGTAATCCTATTGAGGCTATCGAGGTTCCTGACGAAGTTATTAGTCTTCCTGCTTACTTGCTTCCTAAGAGAAAAGAGGTATTTACTATCAGAGTATCTGGTGATTCTATGATTAATGCAGGTATATATGATAAGGATATTGTAATTGTAGAAAGATGTAATACTGCTAAAAATGGTGATATTGTTGTGGCGATGGATGAAGAAAATCAAGTTACTATTAAGAGATTTTTTAAAGAAAAGGATTATATTAGATTGCAACCTGAAAATGATTATATGTTACCTATTATTTTAAAAGAAGCTACTATTCTTGGTAAAGCTGTTGGATTATATAGAAAATTTTAAATAAAAAAGTGTCAGAAATTTCTGACATTTTTTTATTTAGTCTTCTTTTTTATATAATGTTATAGTCTCTACGTTTATAGTAGTTATATTGCTTCCATTAAAACCTGTTTGTGGTGGTAATTCTTCGATATTACCTGTTCCAATGTTTTTATCATAATAGTATGTTACATTTATTGTTTCTTCGGTATATATTCCTTCTGGTTCTCCTTCTACTGTAATAAATGTATATCCTTCAAAATCTTTCTTTTCAGTAGTATATTTTTCTCCTACTTTTCCTTCAGTAATTATTTCTTCTGTAAGTTTATTACCATCGCTATCTACATAGTTTATTATTAATGTGCCTTTGTCGTCATGAGCTGCTTTAATTGAAAATGTTCCCTCATAGATACCTTTGTTTACTTGATTTATATAGTTATCAGATGGATCTTCTGCATGTGCTTCCCATCTTGTCTCTTCATTATCATCATACCAACCATTGATAGTATGATTACAATCATTTAATTCTTTTTCATCTTCTCTAACTTCGATTAGATCTCTGTCTTTAATTACTTCAGGTAGGTTTATTACTCCCTCACTATAAATATCATCACCAGATATTTCAGCACTATTATTATTTATTTCTACACCTTCGCTAATATTTATTGTTCCGTGATTATTAATGCCACCGCCTTGACCTAATATTGCTGCAATATTCTTTGTAATTAAGCCTGTTTCTAGAGTTAGTTCTGCTCTTTCTTTTATATAAATACCTGAGCCATTATTGTTGTTAATTGTTAAATTAGTAGTATTATCAATGATTCCATTTCCACCAATATATAGTGCTCCTGGAAAAGTCCATTTACTCGAAATATGACAATCGTTGTTAGCAATTGTTACTGTTGAATTATTTGTTACTTCTAATTTTCCAGTTACATGGATTCCGTTTCCACCATTACTATTTGCAGTGACTGTTGAATTATTAATTGTTAAATTGCCTGCTGATAGGCCGTGACTTCCATTACTAGAGAAATCTACTAATGAGTTTATTAATTCAAAATGTGAACCATTTGAACCATTACCAGTACTATTTACAACGTTTATGTTTGAATTTTCAGCTTTTACTACAAATGTTCCAGTAAAGCCTGAACGATTGTGATCTGAAGTGAATGTTGAATCTATTAAATTAATATTATATCCACCATCGCCTCCGTCCCATTCTAAGGCATCTTGGTTATAATTTTTAATGCTTAATGTTGAATTTGTTAAATTTAATTTATCATTACCTGTAAAATAGATTGCATGAGCATTAGCATTACCGGCATTTGTTCCATCCATAGTCATATTTGAATTTATTAAATTTAATTCTGAGTTTTTGGAAGCGCAAATTGCTTGCCAGTTCCATTCTGCAGTATATGGGGTAGAATCTACTCCTGTCATTGTTATAATTGTATTTTTAAATGTTAACTTCTTTCCCCATAGGGCTATTCCTTTATCATTAAAAGTGATGGTTTTATTATTTCCTTCAATAATGATATTTTTGTTAAGATTCATACCTGCTGTTTCAGCATCATTAAGTAATTCGATTGTTGTTTCATCAGAAGCGGCATTTATTGCTTCATCTAAACTTGTATAATCTGTGTCATTTATTCTAGCAACTTTTATTTCATCTGCTTTAATATTTGCTAAATTAATAGTAAACAGTGTTAATACTGCTAATAATATCTTATTTATTTTTTTCATTATAGTTTCCCCCCCTGAATTATATTAATTCCCTTTCTTCATTTATATATATCTCTTTAGCTGCTTTTTCAAATACATCAGGAGCTATTACAACTTTTTTTTCAGCGTAATTTTTAGGAATTTCTAAATTTACGGTAACAATATATTTGCCGTTTTCCTTTTTTTCTACTTCCATTGATTTTAATTCTACACTAGTTGTTAATCTTTCAGGATTTTCTACATCCCATTTTGATTCTGCTAAAACAGTAGTGCTTGTTATAAAGACTAGTGTTAGAGCAAATAAGAATAATTTTAATTTTTTCATTCTATCTCACCTTTCCATTATAATTATGCAAAAGACTATAACTTCTTAAACATGATTTTTGCCTTTTGTTTATTTTTTTGATTAAAAATTAGTGATCTAGAATATTAATTATATAATCAAAACCCCCTAAACAAAAGAATATATCATATAACGTCCTTTGTTAGTCGTATATGATATACTCTTTTTATTGTTTTGTCAATCTTTTTTTATTTTTTATCTTCTGAAGTATCCTTTTAGTACTTCTGGATAAGTATTTATATTTCTTGGGTTTAATGTATATATACTAAAATCGTTTATATGATAGCCTTCTACTACTGCATAATGAAGATGAGCCCCATCAGTACAACTATCGTATCCTCCATTTATGGTGGCGGTTGATTCTCCCCCTACTAAGCCTATGATGGTGTTTTCGTCTACTATTTCTCCTAATGATACTTTTACTTCTAATAAATGGCCATATATGGTTGTATATGGTTTGCCATTAATATTATGATATATATATACTACATTGCCACCACATGATGATTTATATGTTATTGATGATATTATTCCATTTGCGGTAGAATATACTTCTGTTCCTTCTTTATTGCATGCTAGGTCTATTCCTTTATGACTTGATATGTCATAATCTTTACTTACACAGCCTTTATTTAATGGATAGTTTAGCTTATTACTTTTTCTTATGTTTAGGCATGTATTTAAATTCATATATCTAGTACAGCCTAGATTTTGATAGGTAGTTATTTCTTTTTTTATTCTTTCTATATCATCATCGATAGTACTAGTTATACTATCTTTGCTATATGTTCCGATACTTTTTAGCATTAATTCTAATTCTTTATATTTTTCTCTTTGGCTATGTAGTTTAATTACTTTGGTATTTAGTTTTTCTTTCTTTGTATTTAATTCTTTTATTTCTTTATTTTCTTCCTCACTAATATAACCTCTTTGGCAGGATATATCCGCTGCCAGTAAGGAACCTACTGCGACACACTCTCCATGTGCAAGAGAAAAATTCATTAACTTTTCGATAGAATGACCCAATGTATGACCAAAGTTAAGCAATGCACGCACACCATGTTCCTTCGGGTCTTCCTCAACAACTGCCCGCTTAATCTCACAGCTGCCCTCGATCATATAAGCTAGTGCCTCATCTTCCCTTTTTGCTACTGCCTCTTTATTGTCTTTCATCCATTCAAAATATGCTTTATTGCGAATCAATCCATGCTTGATCACTTCTCCCAAGCCGCTGTGGTACTGTCGCTCAGAAAGTGTTTTTACCGTGTTTACATTAATATATACCAGCTTTGGCATATAAAATGCACCAACCATATTTTTATAGGCATGATAATCTACACCAGTTTTCCCTCCAATACTGCTGTCTACCTGTGCTAAAAGACTGGTCGGAATCTGCACGAAATCAATTCCTCTAAGATACGTTGCCGCTGCAAATCCTGTGAGATCTCCAGTAACACCTCCTCCAAGTGCAAGAAGCATATCTTTTCTGTCAAATTCATGCGTAATAAGAAAATGATACAGACTATCCACTGTAGATAAGTTCTTACTTTCCTCTCCTTCCTGAAAAATGTACACTTCTAACTTCGCACACTCTTTCTCTAAAAGACTGCACACTTCCTCAAGATAATAAGATGCAACCTGCCTTTCTGTTACGATGCAAAGTTTCCGTTCTTTTATTCCAAAAACAGAAAGTTCTTTTACTAATTGATTAAAATTATTCTCAATTACAATATCATATACCTTTTTACCCTCTGCAGTTACTTCTAATCTTTTTGTTTCCATTGTTCCCTCCAGAATAAATATTTACACAGAGAGGGGATATATGAACGGCCTCCACTCCGTCCATATATCCCCTCTGTCTTTTCTCGTTCAACTATTCTTTTATCACCTTTTATGTATTCGCTTTATGTATCTGACATCTATGTCAGCTTAAAACTTCGTAAGTTCCGGGGACAACATATCCTCGCTTACAATCTCGTCTCTTAAATCTCCAGATACTTCAATATTACCTGGTGCCACAATAAAGATATTATTAGAAATCGCTTTAAGAGAGCCATCTACTGCGAAACTTGCTCCACCGATAAAATCAATGATTCTCTGTGCCTGTCCGATTTCGATTCCCTCTAAGTTCACCACAATTGTCTTGCCTTCCTTTAAGAAATCTGCTACAATCTGTGCTTCATTAAATGTCTGAGGTCTGATTACTTTCACACTTTCACCTTCTTCTTCTTTTCCATGAAATGGGATTACTCTGCTCTGACTGTCCTCATCGTCTTCCTGTGATTCTGTAAGATCTTTCTTCTTACGTCTTAAGGAAAGAATCGGTTTATGAGGTTCTTCTTCCTCATCTTCCATCTCTTCTTCGTCATAACCTTCTTCTTCGGTTACTTCGTTATATTCCTCATCAAACGGTTCCGTCTCGTCATCAGCATCATTTAACTTCATCATGTTTAAGAACTTTTCTGCGAACTTCACCCCATGTACCTCCTGTTATTTATTATAATTCCGCGCCCCAAAGATTCCGGTACCAACTCGTACCATTGTTGCACCTTCTTCAATGGCTACTTCATAATCATTGGTCATACCCATAGACAAAATGTCCATAGATACATTATCAATGTTTTTCTCTCTAATGTCAACAAATAATTTGTGTAATTTCTTAAAATAACAGCGATTTTCTTCTGGATTTGCCACAAAAGGAGCACTTGTCATCAGTCCTCTGATATGGATATGTGGAAATTTGCTAATTTCTTCTACAAGACTCATCACCTCTGGACCGTCGATACCAAACTTCGTATCTTCCTGCGCGATATTTACCTGTACAAGTATCTGTGCGTCCACACCTTTTTTTACCGCTTCTTTCTCAATCTGTTTTGCCAAATGAAGGGAATCTACAGAATGAATCAATTCTACTTTATCAATAATATATTTCACTTTATTTGTCTGTAAATGTCCAATCATATGCCAATGTACCGGTTTTGAAATATTCTCATATTTATCACACAGTTCCTGTACA
>OGQZ01000725.1_pt1 | contig 27517 bp, 25 predicted proteins | sample 1553321 | NCBI WGS metagenome assembly OGQZ01 (sample SAMEA2579958, study PRJEB22360) | human gut metagenome | reverse complement strand
ATCCTTGGCGATCGTGCTTACCTCAGTGCGGAACTACAGCAAGACTTGTTTTCTTCTGTAGGCATCAAGTTGGAAGTTCCATATCGCTTGAACATGAAGAATTGGCGACCAACATTTAAGCCTTATGCTAAGGCGAGGAAGAGAATCGAGACAAATTTCTCTCAACTTTGTGATCACTTCATGCTCTTCCGAAACTATGCTAAGCAAACACCAGGACTGTTTACCCGAATCATCGGGAAAATTAGCGCATTTACAGTCTTGCAATATATTAATTATGTAAACAACAGACCGATTGGCAGGGTTAAGTATGCGCTAAATTAATTCCGCCAACGGGTAAAGAGATTATATTCCCGACTTACAGGAACATAATCTCTTTTCTTATTTTGATAGAGACTGAAGCTGGCATTTCTGCCGAAGCTTCAACTACATCTTTTCATCACCATACATTTCCGTCCACCAGGAAGCATCGTCCTGCAACCACTTAGCAAACCAGGCAAAGATGGTGTTCTGCCATTTCAGTCGCTTCTCGTAGTCGATGATGTGATGATCCTGACCATCTACCAATACCATCGCCGTAGGACGGCCAAGGAGTTTCAGCGCTGTATAGAGCTGGATACTCTCGCCCACAGGCACATTATTATCAGCCGTGCCGTGAACAAACAGCAGCGGAGTATGAATCTTGTCGGCATTATAGAGCGGACTCTGATCTACAAAGAGATGCTTGTTGGTCCAAGGATATTCGTTCGCCATAGAAACTTCGCTGTAGCTGTAGCCCCAATAGCCCTCACCCCAATAGCTGGTGTGGTCGCTGATGCCTGCATGCGAGATGGCAGCAGCAAAGAGGTCGGTCTTGGTCTGAAGATACTGAGTCATGAATCCGCCGTAGCTGGCGCCGATGCAGCCAATCTTCTTGCGGTTTACGAAAGCATGCTCATCGCAGAAAGCCTGGGTGCTGGAGATGATGTCTTCGGCCACTCCCTCGCCTGCCGTATCTACATGGCGGGCAGAGAATTTCTGACCGAATCCGGTGGCTCCACTGGGATTCACAACCAGCACTACATAGCCCATCGCTGCATAAACATGATGAGGATAACGGCTCTGGAACATGCGGCTCGTAGGACTGCATCCGCCATAATAGTTCACTATCATCGGATACTTCTTGGCAGCATCAAAATGAGGTGGCAGATAGTAACGGCAGCAAAGGGTGTCGCCCCTTGAATTGACAAAATTCCAAGCCTTGCATTCGCCCAGTTCAACATCCTTCAGTTCGCGCGCACTCAAATCGTCAACCAATTGCGATTTCAGCGCCTTCGTATTCATCTTATAGAGTCGGTCGGCATTTGATGCACTCTGACCGGAGAAAGCCATTTCTGCTGCAGAAGATGCAAGCGAGAAACTCTTGATGTACTCTTCAGGAGTCTTGAGAAGCGTAAACTTACCCGATTTCGAATTAAGCTGGAAGAGATGCACGCAATCCTTATCTTCTGCCGTGAAGTAGATGTTGCCATCTGCCTTACTCCAATTCACACTCTGCACATTCGGATTGAAATCCCTGGTCAGCGGACGAACCTTCTTATCCGACAAGGTCATCAGATAGAGCTGGGTGTCAATCATGCTAGGTGTCTGTCCTTCTTCCACATTCTTTCCTATGCCGTTGAAAGCTTCCGGCGAAGCGCTCACGAGAATGCTCTTGCCATCCGGCGAGAACTGGGCGCTGTTCAGAAATTCGCCCTTTTCTATCAGGGTTTCTACCTTTGGCGTTGTGGCTGAAGATGCATTCATACTGCCCAAATCCAGGCGGTAGAATGATGTCAGGGTTGTAGGACGCTTAGTGAGTCGCTCCTCTTCCTTTCCTATCAGCAGATAACGCGAATCGGCAGAAATATCCATCAGATAGATGTTGTGGTAACCGAAGGTAAGCGGCTGGAGAATGCCCGATGCAAGATCATATTTGGCGAGATTGCTACGCTCGCGCCAACCAGGCTGTCTGTCTTCCGGTTCTTTTACATCATAAACTTGCGGATCCTTTTTTCTGCCTTCAGTAGTGAGCGTATAGATGAGCGTTTTTTCATCGGGTGTAAACTGGAACCAGCCTTCAGGAAGATGGCTTGCCAGCACTTCGCGCTCCATCGTCAGCGGATTGATGGTGATGAGCTGCAATGTGCCATCCTGCTTTTCTTCTCCGGCAATACTGCTGTCGCTCGCCTTCTGCGTGAAATACAGTTTATTGCTTGCAGGCATCCATTTTACGTTCTCCTCAAATGTAGCCATCACTCTGTTAGTCTGAGAGTTGCGCAATTCGCTAATGCTATGGTTATTACCTTTTCTATCGACCCAGGTTTTCCGAACTACGATAAACTTTCCGTTTGGTGAGATAGAAACACTCGGATAGTTGGGCGCACAAATCACATCATAGATGTTATAGGCACGCTTAGCTGCCGCATCGCCTACAGAAAGCGGAGCGCCGTTGGCTGCGGTTACGGTCAACTTGATAGATTTCTTATCAGAAGATGCATTCTTCCGGGTAAGATATTTGATGACAACCGTATGCTGCGAAGGAGTCAGGATGGTTTCAGCCTTATCGCCGTTCACCGCTACCTGTTCGCCATCTACAAACAGGCGGTATTGCTCCAATCCTTCTACCGCGATGGTTGCTTTGGTGCGCTGGGTGTTAGAAACGCAGAAAGAAGCCAGATGGAGCGCATCCTGCTTGTCGGCAAGGAGTTGGGCTGCACTCACCTCCTTACCCTTATTTAATAAGGTGAAAGACAGCGGCGAATCGAGCAACTGCTTAAGGTCGAACGCTTCGCCCTTGATGTTCACACTGTCAGCCATCCAAGGCTGTGCTACGGCATAGGGGCCTGCATATTTCAGCGTTTTCACCTCTATAGTTTCGGCACTGGCAGAGATTGAAGCCATCAGGGCAGCTGCCAGCAGTCCACTTTTTGTTGTTTTCAGAATCAGTTTATTCATAAATATCCTTATTTTTGTTTTTGGTGCGAAATTACAAATAAAATTCGAGATAAACGAATGTTTCTGTTACAATTCGCTTTTTTTTGCTGCATTTTTGCCTTACAAATGTTATCTTTAAGTTAATCGGATGAGCCAGTAGGTTATTGTTGGGTTAAACCCCTCTCCAACGAGTTGCAATGCATAAAAAGCATTCGCAACTCGTTTTTTTTATGCGATTTATTGTCTATTTGATTTCTTTTTTGTACTTTTGCACGCAAAATATTACATAAAATAACAGAATGATGAAGAAACAGACTCAAGCTATTCATTTGGAATATGAGCGCCGCGATGCATACGACTCGCTGAGCGTGCCAGTATATAACACCCTTGCCTACGAATTCGACAATGCTGCCGTCATGGCTGAAGCATTCACCGACAAGATCAAGGCTCCAGATTATTCGCGCGTAGAGAACCCTACGGTAACCAACCTGGAGCGTCGTGTGGCAGCCCTTACCGATGCTGCTCATACCACCGCCTTCAACTCAGGAATGGCGGCCATCAGCAACACCCTCATGGCGCTGGCAGCACAAGGCAAAAATATTGTTACATCCAAGCATCTCTTCGGCAATACTTATGCCCTGCTCGTAGCCACTCTGCGCCGTTTTGGTGTAAAGGTGCGTTTGCGCGATTTGACCAATATCGAAGCCGTGCGCGAAGCCATTGATGATGACACCTGCTGCGTATTTCTCGAAATCCTGACCAACCCACAGCTGGAGGTTGCCGATCTGAAAGCCATCTCAGAAGTGGCACATGAAAAAAATGTACCTTTGGTGGTGGATTCTACCGTGATTCCTTTCACACAATTCTCAGCTAAGAGTCTGGGAGTAGATATTGAGGTAGTTTCCAGCTCTAAATATGTAAGCGGCGGTGCTACTTCGCTCGGCGGTCTGGTCATCGACTACGGTACTCCTTACAACGGCGATTTCGCCAAGCGTCTTTATGGAGAAATGCTCTTCAATTTCGGAGCCTATATGACTCCACAGGTGGCTTATATGCAAACCATCGGACTTGAAACGCTAGATGCTCGCTATCGTGTGCAGAGCAGCAATGCCCTGGAGCTTGCCAAGAAACTGCGCTCTCTGCCTCAGATAAAATTAGTAAACTATGTTGGTCTGGAGGATAATCCTTATCACGAGTTGGCGCAGCACCAGTTTGGAAAAACTGCGGGAGCCATGATCTGCATCGACCTGGAGAGCAAGGAAGCCTGCTTCAGTTTTCTGAACAATCTGAAGCTCATCCATCGCGCCACCAACCTCTTCGACAACCGTTCGCTCGCCATTCATCCGGCAAGCACCATCTTCGGAGCTTTCTCTGAGAGCATGCGCAAGTCGATGGATGTGAAAGACACCACTATCCGCCTCAGCGTAGGCCTGGAGGATGTGGATGATCTCTTCGAAGACATCAAGCAGGCGGTTAATAGTTTATAATTGATAGTTTATAGTTAATAGACTCAAAGTAAAATGTACAATTTCGATAAAGTCATAGACCGTTCGGGCAGCGACGACCTGAAGCATGGCGCCCTGTTGCCTCGTTGGGGGCGAGATGATCTGCTGCCACTCTGGGTAGCTGATATGGATTTCGAGACTCCATCCTTCATTACAAATGCCCTCAAGGCACGATTGGAACACTCTCTTTTCGGCTACACGATGGAACCGGAAGATTACCTTCCTAGCATCATCGACTGGGTTCGCGACCACCACCAGTGGGATGTGAAGCGAGAGTGGATAAGATTCATTCCTGGTATTGTTAAAGGCATCGGACTCGTGGTGAATGTCTTCACCCAGCCTGACGAAAAAGTCATCATCCAGCCACCCGTTTATCACCCATTCCGCCTCACCCCAGAGGGTAATGGCAGAGAGGTGGTCTTCAATCCGCTGAAGATGAGGGAAGACGGATATTACGAGATGGACTTCGAAAATCTCGAGAAGGTTTGCGATGAGAAATGCAAGATTCTCATTCTCTGCAATCCTCATAATCCGGGCGGTATTACCTGGAGCAAAGAAACCCTGCAGCAGCTTGCCGACTTCTGCTATGAGCACCATCTGCTCGTTGTCAGCGATGAGATTCACGCGGATATGGCGCTCTTCGGCCACAAGCACATCCCGTTTGCTTCGGTTTCAGACAAGGCACGCAACATCAGCATCACCTTCCAGGCTCCTTCCAAGACCTTCAATATAGCTGGAATTGTGAGTAGCTACGCCATTATTCCAAACGAAGATATTCGGAATAGATTTTACAAATGGTTAAGCGCTAACGAGTTGGATGAGCCAACCCTCTTTGCTCCTATCGCCACTATCGCAGCCTTCCGCAAGGGAGAAGAATGGCGCAAGGCGATGCTTGCCTATATTGAGGACAATATCCGGTTCGTAGAAGATTACTGCCGTGAACATATTCCGGGCATTCGCCCTTTGCGTCCACAGGCTTCCTTCCTCGTATGGCTCAACTGCCGTAATCTGCATCTTTCTCACGATGCGCTTCTCGACCTATTCATCGACAAGGCGCATCTGGCATTGAATGATGGAGAGATGTTTGGTACTGGCGGAGAAGGATTCATGCGATTGAATGTAGCTGCACCAAGAAGTGTTATCAAACAGGCTTTGCAGCAGCTGGAAAAGACTGTGAGCCAACTCTAGATATTTAAAAAATAATAGCCGTAACTACTGCAAATATAGTTACGGCTATTATTATAATATGGTGGAAGAATGCTTTATTCCCCCTCCATCAAATCATGAACCAGTTTGATTTCGTAATAATCAATACCAGCTCCCAAAGCTTCCTTTATTTCACTAAAAAGCTCCAATTCAGGATGAGCCTTCATGAAATCACGGATTTTCTTTTCATGGGCACTTGAAATCAGCGCCCGCAGTCCAATCTTTCCTTCTTTCACATAAGGAGTAAGATGACCAATAATGGTACCTTTGGTATAACCCCGCTTAGCAGCAATCTGATCTACCGTCATTCCCTGCATATAGAAATCATAACTTACCTCCTTCGAAGCGACTTTCGGCACCTTCGGTTCATTCGGTTTCTTCTGTCTCCTTGACTTTCTGCCCGAACCGCTATCTGATGAGGCATCTGCATCCAACAGCAAGAACTGCGCCTTCTTTTTCAGATAATCTGTTACCGTGAATTCTGCACTACACTCATACTTCAAAAGCCGTTCTTTTAATTTTACATCCTCTGAGAAAACAGAGAAGCGGTCTTCAAACTGTTTCCTAGCCACCTTGTTGTCTGTATCAAGATTCGACTTTCTGATTAAATCACTCAGAATGCCGATTTTGTCAAGAAAATACATAGCTCCCTTATGAATACGGTCTTGCAGCTCAGCCTGTCTTACATCAGGATTTCGGGCAAGCATACCCGTATACTGCACACGGAATTTATCCGATACGGCTATCAGACTCTTCAGCACCACCTGCAACTTCTGATACTCGCTTACCACGCGCGGATATTTACCATTAAAAAACTCTACCAGGCAGCGCATCAGATGCTCATAGCTGGCTCTGATGGAACAAAAATCGAAGAGTTCGCTGATGCAATAAATGATGTATTGCAGCTCCAGACTGCTGATTTGCTCCTGACTAGGCGCAGCAAGCTGGCTGGTGAATGCATCCACCGTCTGACTGCTGATAATGGCTCCGCGAGAAAGCGGTTGACTGAGCACCATGCCCTCCAAAGTCTTGCAGCGGCTCAGTGCCACATAAGTCTGACCATGGGTAAAAGAATGAGAAGCATCGATGATGGCATGTTCGAAAGTAAGTCCCTGACTCTTGTGGATAGTTATCGCCCACGCCAGACGCAGAGGATACTGCATGAATTTTCCTTCCACCGTCTCCTCTATCTCCTTGGTTTTCTCGTTCAGCGTATATTTCGCATTGGTCCACTCCATTTTCTCCAGGTCAAACTCCTCGCCCGAATCCTTACTACGAACGGTAATCTTGCTGCCGTCTTCATCGGTCCTAACCCCCATCACCTCGCCAATCATACCATTATAAAAACGGTGCTGCGGGTCGTTCTTGATGAACATCACCTGTGCTCCCGGCTTCAATGTGAGCTTGAAATCGGCTGGATAAGATGTTTCTGGGAAATCGCCCTCTATATCTGCTGTAAAAGAAAATGACTGCGCAGGCAAGGCAGCAAGCTGCTGTTCGTTGATATACTGGGCAGGCGCATTATGGGTGGTAAGCCTGATATAATTGCCCTCCTTAGGTGGTACAAAATTTGGAATATAGCGCTGGTTCAGAGCCTGCAGCGTAGCTTCAGAAGCCTTGTTCTCCCTAATCTGGTTGAGCAGCGAGATAAACTGTTCATCCTGCTGCCTGTACACTTTTTTAAGTTCGATGGTGAGATAACCCACCTGCTTCAGAGCGTTGCTGCTGAAGAAGAAAGGAGTATCATAATGCTGCCCCAGCAGATGCTCTTCCTGTGGCGTAACCACGGGTGCCAGCTGCTGCAAATCGCCTATCATCAGGAGCTGCACACCACCGAAAGGCAAATCGTGGCGCTTGCGATACTGGCGAAGCACAGAATCTACAGCATCGAGCAGATCGCTGCGCACCATACTGATTTCGTCGATAACGAGCAGGTCGATACTGCGGATGATATTGCGCTTGAGCTTGCTGAACTGATAGCGTTTCTGTTCGCCGCTGCCAAAGGTCGTGCCCGGCACGTATGGCGAGAAGGGAAGCTGGAAGAACGAATGGATGGTCATTCCTCCGGCGTTGATGGCTGCAATGCCCGTAGGAGCAAGCACAATCATTCGTTTTGGCGACAGTTCTTTCAATCGCTTGAGGAAGGTCGTCTTACCTGTGCCCGCCTTTCCGGTAAGGAAGAGGTTGGCATTTGTCTTTTCTATGATATTCCATGCCAGGATGGATTCTTCGTTCATTTCCATACAGCTTCGTTTTATACCAGTTTTTATAACAGCTCTAGATTTCTTCTTATATTCAGATCTAGATTTCTTCCGTGATTTCGCTCATCTCCTTACGCTTCTTCTCAGCGCGTGGACAGTCTTCAGCAATATGACCTACAGGAATGATTACCACCGCCTCATAGCCCTCGCGAGCAAAGAACTGCTGCATCTTCGCCGTATCGTAATTGCAGACCCAGCAGGTACCCAGTCCCTTTTCGGTGGCAGCCAGACAGAGATGCTCTGCCGCTATCGCCACATCAATATCGCCATGCGGTTTCTCATCATATCTGCGCACCCAGTTCTCATTCACGTTTTTCATACCTATAATATATATAGGAGCCGTCTTGAACCATTCGCGGTCGTAGCACTCCTGCAGTTTCTTCTTCGCCTCTTCTGAGCGCACGATGAGCCAGCGCCAAGGCTGCCTGTTCACTGCCGATGGTGCCAGGCGCACACACTCCATGATATAGTCCAGATCCTCCTGGCTCACCGCCTCCGGAGTAAACTTGCGAGCCGAAAAACGCTCCTGGCTCAATGCCAACATGTTATTCTTATCATTCATATCGTTCAGTTTTATAATGTTTCAATACTAGCTTATGACCACAAAGGTAAGAATAAATCACGAAACGACAAAAAAACTTGAATGAAAAACTATCGTTTTCGGATTATTTTTTATATTTTTGCACATTATACCAGGATTTCTGGTGATAACAAGAGGTGTTAATGATAAGATATGATAGGACTGGCAGACTGCAACAACTTCTACTGTTCGTGCGAGCGAGTGTTTCGCCCCGACCTGACAGGAAAGTCCGTGGTTGTATTGAGTAACAACGACGGGGGCGTCATCGCACGCTCTGAAGAAGCTAAGGCATTGGGCTATAAGATGGGCGACCCCTTCTATCAGGTGAAGGAAAAACTGGAGGCTGAAGGAGTGGCTATATTCTCGAGCAACTATACGCTCTACGGTTCGCTCTCCAACCGCGTGATGTCGATGCTATCCCATTATTCCCCACGCATCGACCAATACTCTATCGATGAGAGTTTCTTCGAGGCAGATGAATCAATAGCGAAAGTTTTCTTTCGGGAGCATACGGAAGACCATCCTACTTTGTTCAATAAAATAACAATAGACGAGCTGTCAGAAAAGCCCGATAGCCTGCTCCATCGCTATGGCTCCAAAATATCGGCAGATGTACTTCGGGCTGTTGGAATCCCGATATCCGTAGGCATTGCAGAAACGAAGACATTGGCGAAAATCGGCTCTAAATTCGACAAGAAATACAAGGGCTTCCAAGGCTGCTGCCTCATCGACACGGATGAACGGAGACACAAGGCGCTGTCTCTCTTCCCCGTAGAAGATGTATGGGGAATAGGCAGACAGATAGCCCGAAAGCTCGATTATATGGGCATCAGGACCGCCGCTCAGTTTGCCGACAAGAAAGAAAGTTGGGTCCGCAGCCATTTCAATATCACCACCCTAAGAACATGGAAAGAACTGAATGGCGAAAGCTGCATCAGCATCGAGGAATTGCCGCAGAAGAAGAGCATCTGCACCAGCAGGAGTTTTGCCAACGAGGGCATTACCGACAAAAATGTGATAGAAGAAGCCGTGGCTAATTTCGCTGTACGTTGTACAGAAAAATTAAGGAGACAAGGTAGCCTCACCCGACCATCCTCGCCAGCAAGACCTCTTCGACCCCATCGACTGAAGCAAGCAAAAAAGCTGATGGAGGCTATCGACGCCGCCATCAACCGGAAGAATGGTTATGGCACCATACGCCAGGCCATACAAGGCACAGACTGCCGATTCGACCTGAAACGCGAGTACATGTCGAAGCAGTTTACCACGAACATCCATGATATTCTGAAAGTAAAAACTCAATGAGAGGCAGAATAAGCCCATTCTAAAGCAGAATAAGCCCATTCTAAAAATGAGCTCCATAAAATAAGAAAAAACAAGATGAATAAGAATAGCGATAACAAGATAAAACTGACATTTCACCCTGCGGAATTCGGAGCCAAGATGCCTATTCCGCTGGCAGAGCAAAGCGTAAAAGCAGGCTTCCCTTCGCCGGCACAAGACTATATGGAGGGAGAGATAGACCTCAACGATATTCTGGTTCGCCATCGTGAGGCCACCTTCTACGTGCGCATATCTGGCGACAGCATGCAGGATGCAGGCATTCTGGACGGTGATCTCGCTGTAGTTGACCGGCAGATAGAACCCTCAAACGGCAATTTCGTCATCGCCTTCGTAGATGGCGAATTCACCATCAAGCAATTCAAGATGGATGAGAGCGGCACCTTCGGCTGGCTCATTCCATGGAACAAGAACTTCTCCCCTATCCGGGTAGATGAAACCAACCGCTTCATGATCTGGGGCGTGGTTACCTATGTGATTCATCAGATTGCGGAATGATAAAAAAAAGAAAAACTCCCATCATGAACAAGCCCGAAGCCTTGGAAGTATATTCCTTCAAGCCATCCACCGCCAAAGTAAAAATGCTATCTGCATATTACATTTTGTAACATCATTTGCAAGAATATAAAATGAGAACGATTGCAACAAGCTTCAATCCCATATTTCTACCCATCTTCTTTTGCCGCCTCATAAAAAAGTTGTACCTTTGCAATCGAATTTTCTGCGAGTACCAGGCATTGCGCCTTATAAAGAATAGAATTTTCAGCAAATATATGTAATTAATATATAAAAAACAGCAGTAGTTATGAGCATTAATATCAAGAGAAATCAGTTGAAGAGAGTAGTGATTGTAGGTGGCGGACTCGGTGGCCTTCGCTTGGCAGAAGACCTGAGCAAGGCAAACCTGCAGGTGGTGTTGATTGATAAGAATAACTTCCATCAGTTTCCTCCACTTATCTATCAGATTGCCTCAGCAGGTATCGACCCAAGCTCCATCTCCTTCCCTTTCCGCCAGATTTTCCGTAAGCACAAGAACTTCTACTTCCGCATGGCAGAGGCGAGAGCCGTATTCCCAGACAAGAAGATTCTGCAAACTTCCATCGGTAAGATTGAGTACGATTACCTGGTGTTCGCAGCAGGAACCACTACCAATTTCTATGGCAATGCCAACATCGAGAAGTGGGCTATTCCGATGAAGACCGTTTCAGAGGCAATGGGATTGCGCAACGCTGTGTTGAGCAACCTGGAGCGTGCACTGACCTGTGCCACAGAAGAGGAGCGACAGGAACTCCTGAACGTGGTCATTGTAGGCGGTGGTGCCACAGGTGTAGAGATTGCCGGAGCCCTCTCTGAAATGAAGCGCTACGTGATTCCTTATGATTATCCTGATATGGACTCATCTCTGATGCACATCTATCTTCTGGAAGCGGGCGACAGACTGCTCGCCGGAATGTCACAGGACTCTTCTAAGAAAGCATACGAATTCCTTACCAGTATGGGTGTGGATGTACAGTTTGGCAAAATGGTAACCGACTACAAGGACCACAAGGTCCTGATGAAGGACGGTCAGGAGATTCCTACCCGCACCTTCCTCTGGGTATCAGGTGTAAAGGCACAGCCTATCACGGGTATCGATGGCGACCATCTGGGCCGTGGTTTCCGAATCGTAGTAGATGAATTCAACCGCATCCCTGGCATGGACGGTCTCTTCGCCATCGGCGACCAGTGTATCCAGACCACAGACCCAGCTTATCCTGGCGGTCATCCACAGTTGGCTCAGGTAGCCATTCAGCAGGCAGCACTCCTGGCTAAGAATATCCAGAAGATTGCGAAGGCAGATGAGGAGAATGAGAAGCATCCTGGTTCTTCAGCCCAAAACATCAACCAGCAGCTCAAGCCTTTCCGCTACAAGAACCTGGGTTCTATGGCTACCATCGGAAGACACAAGGCTGTAGTAGAGCTTGGCAAGTTCCACAGTCAGGGCTTCTTTGCCTGGGTATTGTGGCTGGTGGTTCACCTCCGCTCCATCCTCGGAGTAAAGAACAAGGTAATGGTATTGCTCAACTGGCTCTGGAAGTACGTGAGCTACAACGATTCCATCCGAATGATTACCTACGCCACCAAGCCTAAGGAAGTGCGCGACCGATTGAAGCGTGAGCAGACCACCCACCTCGGCACCGACTTGCTAGAGAATGAAGAAGATTAATATGAAGAAAATAAAAACGATGAAAGTCCAGCTTGGAGCCTTTAAGAGAGAGGCATCCGAGTTGGACTTTCTTTTTACATTTTCCTCAGGAGGAATATGATATGGTTTTCCCAGATACTTCAAGGATATTAATGATGCTCAGGCACAATGGCGAGATACACCAGATCATGATCTGTGAGATTCTCCATATAATGAGCATGGTTCATCGGGCAGTAATGCACCTGTCCCTGGCGAACCTCTTCTACGACATCATCATAATGGAAAGTAGCAGTGCCGCTTACCACATAGATAATCTCGCAGTTGCCCTCGTGAGTATGAAGACCAGTTGATGCACCCGGACGCAAGGTAGAATACATAATCTTCACCTTGTCATCCACATAGTTACGAGTATCAAGTTTACCCTGTCCACCCTTGAAGCCCTCCAAATGAGCCTCAGCAATCTTTTCGAAATCTATTACCATTTTTATAATGTTTAATGTTTATTGTTTAATGCTTACTTTGCTCGAGCAAACGAAGTTCTGCAGTTTGCTCGAGCAGATGAAGTCCTGCAGCTTACTTTGCTTTCGCAAAATACTTCCAAAGCGGAGCCGCCATCAGGCTTTGCCAGATTTCTCCCTTCTCTAGCATATCCATCACTTCATCCCTGGAGAAGAGGCGAACCTCGATATCCTCAGCCTGGTCAAGATGCTGAACATCCATGCGCTCCACATCCGTAGCCAAATAGCAATGGGTAAGATTGGTATGAGTGCTCGGATTAGCCGAAATCGTCATCCACTTCTGCCAGTTTCCGCCACCGAACCCAGTCTCTTCCATCAGCTCTCGCTTGGCAGCCGCCATCGGGTCCTCGCCCTTCTCTATCACTCCTGCGCAGAGTTCATTCACCGTCTTACCTATCGCATAGCGATACTGGCGCACAAATACGAACATTCCGTCCTTCGTAATGGCGATGGTGTTCACCCAATCGGGATATTCCAGCACGTAATATTCATCGATAATGGCTCCCGTAGGCAATTCCACCTTATCCACTCGTGCCGTGAGCCATGGCTTCTCTATCAGATACTTCTGCGAGAGCGTCTTCCATTTCATATCTTTATCAGCCATTTTCTTACTTCACATTTTAAAAACTGGATTTTCTTTATTTTAATTGATGGTGCAAAAGTACAAAAAAAGATTGAAAGGATAGAAATAATTCTATGAAAATGACAGTATTTCAATTATTTTTATTACTTTTGCAGAGATAGAATATCTAAACAGATAATAGACACAGAATTGAAAAGTAAAGACATCATGGCAGAACATCTTATTATAAAAGGAGAAACGAAGGAGGAACTTTACGCCACGCTCCTCCCTCAACTCAAGTCGCTCGTAGAAGGCGAAAGCGACATCATCGCCAATATGGCGAATATTTCAGCATGCATCATGGACACCTTCCACTTCTGGTGGGTGGGCTTCTACCGGGTCATCGACGGAACCCTTGTGCTGGGTCCTTTTCAGGGACCGCTGGCCTGCACCCGCATCAAAAGGTGCAAGGGAGTTTGCGGCACAGCTTGGGACAAGGCGGAAACCATCGTGGTAGAAGATGTTGAGAAATTTCCGGGGCATATTGCCTGCAGCAGCGCCTCCCGTTCGGAGATTGTAGTACCTGTTATCAGGAATGGTGAGGTAATCGCCGTACTGGATATTGACAGCGAACACCTCAGCACCTTCGATGATATTGATAAGAATTGGCTGGAGAAGGTAGCAAAACTGTTCACCTGATTCCTTAATATTCATTTCTCTCTTGCTTGATCACACTCGGACCATCGATGAGTTCAGGCTGAGGGGCATTTCGGTTCACATCACCATATGCTCTGCCCAGATCGCTCATCGTAATACTGATGTTGCGGTTCACAGGTCTGTCCTTATCTGAAAGGCTGTGAGAGAAGAGCCACTGATAGGTTTTCTTCAGATAAAACACGCGGGCAGGGGTACCGTGATTGGCACCCTTCCACCAGTCGTATATCAATCGGGTATCCTTGCCATCCTTTTCAAGTTTATCTACCACAACCTTCGATTGCTTGACCGGTACTGCCCTATCTGCTGTGCCATGGATAATCCAGAATGGCAAATCGCCCAATCCACTCACATCCTTATACGAACAGCCGCCACACAGCGCCATACCGGCAGCTATCCTATCGGGATAAGTAGCACAGACATCCATGGTACCATAACCGCCCAAACTCATACCCAAGACATAAACCCTATTAGAATCGCATGGGTAATTCTTCTTCACCCAGTCTAGCATATCCATGATTTTCTTCGGATTCCAGGCTCCTCCCGGATTCTGCGGAACGATGGTCAGCGCATCGATATCGCGCCCCTTGACGATGGCATCAAGTGGTCCGTATCTTCTCACCTTATTCAGATTTCTTCCACAAAGACTAGCTCCATGCAGAAAGATGATGACCGGTGTCTGCTCTTGCGAATAGAAATAATCTACCGGCGTATAAACCCAGAAGTTGTAACCTCCCGGAATCTCATCTTTCACAGCTCGCAGAAAGTCGTAAGCCGACATGCTGCATACGGAAAGACAGAATAATATAAACAAAAATATCTTCTTCATTTTCTTCCTTTTTTTTCCTGTTTAGTATCACGCTCCCTGTTTCATACCATGAACGTTCATCACACAAAAGTAAGTAAATATCAGCATATTACCAAATATTCTCCCTATATTTTTCTTTTTTTATCCAAAAGAAAGATTCGTTTAAACTTCCAGGTAGAAAGATAAACAACGATTATTTGTGTTAAAAATCATAAGAATCACATCGGTTCGCATTATTTTTATTATCTTTGCATCATAACAAGACATATAATAAATAAATATAGAATTATGAATGTAGGAGATAAAATACCAGAGATTCTTGGCATTGACCAGGACGGACGTGAGATCAAGGCAAGCGACTATCGTGGTCGCAAGATTGTGCTCTACAGTTATCCGAAGGCTAACACCAGCGGATGCACTGCCGAGGCTTGTTCCCTGCAAGCACATAAGGAGGAGCTGGCAGCAGCCGGTTATGAGATTATCGGCGTAAGCAAGGACAAGCAAGCTCTGCAGAAGAAGTTTGCCGAAACCAAGGGTTTGCAGTTCCCTCTTATCGCAGATACCGAAACCACCCTACTGCAGGAACTCGGCTGCTGGGGCGAGAAGGTAACCTGCGGCAGAAAGACCATCGGCATCCTCCGCACCACCTATCTTGTCAACGAAGAAGGCGTCATTGAGAAGATCTTCACTCCTAAAGAGATCAAGACCAAGATTCATGCCGAGCAGATTCTGGATTACATCCATCAATAGAGAACAAATATGACAGAATTTGAAAAAATGAGAAACAGCGAGCTCTATGATTTCAGCAACAAGGATGGCATGAAAAGCATAGAGCACGCCAACCGTCTCTGCTGCCGCCTGCAGACGCTAACCCTGTTTGATGAAGACTATCGAACCATTATCGAAGAACTGATTCCTGGCATTCCAGCTTCAGCCACCATCTGCCCACCCTTTCACTGCGACCATGGTCACGGCATCAAGGTGGGTGAGAATGTATTCATCAACTATGGCGCCACGATGCTCGATGAAGCCCTGATTACCATCGGCGACCGCACCCTGATAGGTCCGAACTGCCAGCTAGTAACCCCTAACCACCCCATCAATTATATGGAACGCCGCAAGCCAGTAGAAACAGGCTTCCCCATCACTATTGGCGAGGATTGCTGGCTGGGCGCAGGAGTCATCGTCTGCCCTGGAGTAACCATCGGCAACCGCTGCGTAATCGGTGCCGGCAGCGTAGTGGTCAAGGATATTCCTGATGACTCCATGGCAGTAGGAAATCCGGCAAAGGTTATCAGAAAGCTCAGATAACAAGAAAAAATAAAATCAAAAGAGTATGTTAGAACATATTGCAGATTTCACAGCGTGGCCAATCCTTACGGGAATTTTCATTGGCTATATTGCCAACCGCATCATGAGCGGAGAAGGCAAAGGATGTTGTATGAACCTATTCATAGGTATTGTGGGCAGTTATGCCGGCGCCATCATCAGCAATCTACTGAACATAGAACTGTTTGGCAAGGGTTATCTTACCAACTTCGTCTTCTGCGTCATTGGCGCCATAGCGGTATTGTGGATTTGGAAGAAGCTCTTCGATTAGTATTCTTTTTATTGGTAAAAAACATAAGATTATGACAAACAAGGAATTGATACTCGCCAATTTGATGAGGGCGATGATTAAGTACGATGGTGGCGATGCGCCTCGCATCCAGCATTTCGTAAAGGTACACGACTTTGCCCGTATGATTGCAATAGCAGAAGGAATGAACGAGGAAGACCTCTTCGTGCTCGAAGCAGCAGCCATTCTTCACGATGTAGGCATTCACGTTTCAGAAGCCAGATACGGCAACTGCGATGGCAAGCATCAGGAAGAACTGGGTCCTGACGAGGCAAGAAAAGTACTGTCAGAAGTTGAAGGATTCACAGCCGCACAGATAGAAAGAATCTGCTGGCTCATTGCCCATCATCATACTTATAAGGATGTAACCAGCCTCGACCATCGCATTCTGCTCGAAGCAGATTTCCTGGTGAATTCCTTCGAAGACCATCTTGCTCCCGAAGGCATCATCACCTTCCGCAATCATGTCTTCCGCTCGGAGTCAGCTATCAGTATGCTGAATGATATGTGGGGGCTGTAACGAAAGTTACTTTCTTGGAAAGAGCATCATAGAGGGAAGGTGAAAGTACAACAAACTGCTGTTATATGTTTTAATTAAAATAATACCTTTATTCTATTTCACTTCTGTCAGTTTGCCCGTCTGTGAGTCAATGATATAGCCATGAAGATTGACGTCTTTTGGTACGAGAGGGTGTGTACGGATCGTATTGATGGTATTCCTTACAGAATCCTCTGTGTCGTGGAATCCCTCCAGCCAATGGTCGAGGTCGATGCCGCAAAGCCCGATGGTATCGATAACATTCTGATGGATGCCACGTTTGAGCATCAATTTCTTCATCTGCTGTCCGTTCATGTGGCATGCACCGCAGTTGGAGTGGGCGATGACCATGATTTCCTCTACACCCAATTCGTAGATGGCTACAAGGAGACTACGCATGGCAGAGTCGAAAGGACTGATAACCAGTCCACCGGCGTTCTTGATGAGTTTGGCATCTCCGTTCTTCAGGCCCAAAGCTGCTGGCAGAAGCTCAGTGAGGCGGGTGTCCATACAGGAAAGAATGGCAAGTTTCTTGTCTGGATATTTACTCGTAATATACTTTTCGTAACCCTTACTGGCTACGAAGTTTTCATTATACTTGATGATTTCTTCTATAATCATAGTCGTGTAAATTGAAATGTGAAACTAAATTTTCCTATTTCTCTGGGGTTGGCTTGAGGTAAGCCATGAATTTCTCTGGCTGATAGTTGAGAACCAGCTCATCCGGGAACTCTGCTTTTTCTACCAGTGGCATAATGTTGCTGTAGTCGGCAATCATCGCAGAGAAGTGGGCATCACTTCCGAAGATGACTGGAGTTTCATACTTCTTGGCAAGTTCCAGCAGTTCCAGATTATTGGGAGCAGCCACAGTCTTGTGGCGGATGGGAGCCATGGAATGGTTGTTGATTTCAAGCAAGGTATGCGTCTCCCTGGAAACTTTCATGAGTTCCTCGAAATCCAGTTCTGCCGTACCATCGCCGGGATGAGAGATAATCTGCACGAAAGGATTGCGCATGGCATTGATGACACCCTGCGTATTCTCCTCCTTACTTCCTCCCTGCCAGCAAAGGCTATGGATGCCTGCTATTCGGATATCCAGCATACGCCAGTAATCCTCGTCGAGATCGATATCTCCCTTCGTATTGAGGATGTTGAGTTCTGCTCCAAGCATCAGTTTGATTCCATAGAGCTGGCGTGGAACACAATGAAGGTTTCTGAAATAGATAGGATCACAGGTACCCGGGATATTGGGACCGTGCTCTGTGATTCCCAAAATATCCAACCCTTTCTCCTTTGCTGTCAAGGTCATTTCCTGCAAACTGCTGAAGGCATGACCTGATGCTATTGTATGTGTATGAACGTCTAATAATGTTTTCATGGGGCAAAGGTAACAAATATTTATAGATTACACAAGAAAAAGTACTATATAATGCTCGTTTTATAAAAAATTTTAATTTTATGGGATTTTTTCTTGGCTATTTAGCATTGTATATTGATTTTTTCTTATCTTTGCAAGTACAATTCAAAAGATTGATTATTATGCAGATATTATTGGCAAATGCCAAAATCATGTTTGAGAAGGCAGACAGGAAGCCTATCTCCGTGCCACTATTCCAATCAGTTGCCAATTACTTGGCCAAAGAAATGGCAATGATGAATGTAGAGGAATTGGCTAAGCAACTGGATTGCAGCAGCAAGATTGCAATGACGAACTGGAAGCGATATCATGATTTTATGGCAACCGAAAAGATGCCTGCTATCCTGGCTTACAATGGTCAAGCATACAAACATTTGCGTGCCAGTTCTTTGAGCGAGGACTCGTTAGAGTATGCCCAGAAACATCTCTGGATTACCTGCTTCCTTTATGGATTACTTCGACCGTTGGATGGCATCGTACCTTATCGTATGGAGCATTGCGTATCGCTCGAAGCTACAAACGACAAGCCTATCAATCAGTTCTGGAAAGACAAACTGACAGATGTTCTCATCGATAGTGTGAAAGCTGATGATGGTATACTCATCCATCTTTCTACAGAGGAATATGAACATCTGTTCGATTGGAAGAGAGTATGTAAGGAGATAAAGGTCATTCAGCCACTCTTTTATGTCCGCCAGAAAGACGGCAGATTGAAGATGCAGGCTGTATGGGCTAAATCTTGCCGTGGAGCCATGGTGAGATATATCTTGAATAATCAGCTTCTTACTCCAGAGGAACTGGCAGGCTTCAGTTACGAAGGTTTTGAATATGAGCCAGAATTAGGAGAAGCTGCTTTTCCTCATTTCGTTCGTTGAAATAGAACAAAAGCAAACGAACGTTATAAAAGGAAGATGCTGTATGTTTGGATTGAATGAGAGCACCCAATATATCATAGAAGTATCATCATTTTACGATTGTACAACTAAAAAGTGTATAGTTGTACAACTAAAGAGGTTATAGTTGTACGACTATAGGGTATACAGCTGTACAACTAAACAGGTTATAGCTGTACGACTAAAAGGTGTTGTCACTAGGCTCAGCAGAGGTGCTGACTGCAGTCAGCAGACCTGCTGACTAGGCTCGGCAGAGCTGCTGAGCCTAGTGGCAATGTCTGAGAAGGTATATGCTTGTACTCTAAAAGACGCTTGTTCTGACTCCAGGAAACGCTTCTTTTAACTCTCGGAGACGCATCCTTCAACGAGAAGAAACGCTTCATTCAAGTTAAGGAGACGCTTCATTCAAGTTAAGGAACCGATTCCGTCAACCTAAAGAGCCGTTTCAACAACTACGTCTTAGTTACTCCTTCTTCCACAAACGATAGAGCGTTATAGGACCTTCCTTGGTAGCATACATTCTGGCAGCCGGTTCCTCACAGAGATCATTCAACACCTTATTGGCATGATAGCGGGTAACACCGAATTCACGAATCATATCCTTCACCGTGATATAACCCTGCTGCTGACAAATCTCTACAATATCAGCAAACTCCTTATCCGCCTCTTTTGGAGTAGATTTCACACTCCAATACTGTCGGCTGCAACCATTAGAGTGGCGCTTCAGCCTCTCCAGAAACTCCTTCGTGGGCTGAATTTCCAAGCCGCAAATATCCACCTCATTGGCTGGAATCAGATCCCCCTCATGATAGGTCCTTTTCCATTCGATTCCATTTTTGTCCTTATGCTTCACCATCCCCAGCTTAGGCTTGACGATAAACATATCGCCTACCCTCACCTCGTTGCCTTCAGCCAAGGCGTAAAGCGTTTCATCCTCCAGCGTTTCCAATGCGGAGATAAAGGACGAAACGTTCATCGCACAATGATCGCGAACACGCTTCTCCATCTTCTCCCTGTCAACGACATCCTGTTTCACGAACATCGGATGTATCTGATACTTACCGCTTTCGTCCTTCAAGGGCGTGCGATGCTCCAAATAATTGATTGAACCTGTTGCTCTAGCCATATTCTTAGTTTTTTTGATCCTTTAAAAGATTATGCGCAAAATACTGATTATTAGTGAGATAAGCAATTATTTTGTGTTAACTTTGTTAAAAGATAGAGTTATAAAGACATGTTTTGTGATAAAAGATAGAGTTATCAGACTCATACGAGCCATTATAATCAAGATTATCTGTGTTAAAATTCACAAGAACACCTCATTTCTCATTATTTTTTATTACCTTTGTCCCAAAATAACAATTTAAAACAAAGGATATGAGCACATCAACTCATGTGATTACTCCCGATTTGCAAGCGAAGCTTGACAAGGCGAGAGAAGAACATAAAAACGGAGAAACTCTGTGCTTTGGCACTGCTCAAGATGCTATCGCATGGATGGAAACCTTATAGTGTTGCGAATTGACTCCTTATGGATGAAATTCCGCTATCCATTAAAACTTGTTGGTCATCATAATGACCAACAAGGAAATTTGAATGTATAACAATTTAAAAAGGAAGAAATATAAGAAAAGAAAGATATAACATAGTAAGATTATAAACTTGCGTTTACTAATTTGTTCGGAAACACTTAAATTTTGCCAGAATTAAAGTTATATTCCACACAAAGAGTAAGTTCTGTAAACGCCTACGCTATAGCGTGGGCGGAACTTATCGTGTGGATGGGCCCGGCAAAAGCCTAAGTGTTGATAAGGGAAGCTCACGCTTCTTCTTTGTCTTCACTTCATCAAGGCTTTCATTGGATGGCTTTCTGCTAATCCTTCTATCCGCTGCCCGTTTTACTCCGATAATGATTTAGTTCCAAACGCACCCATCAGCTATAGCAAAAGACGTTGGAGTTCGCTTCAATGTTTGTTGCTATACCTTATTATATATAGTAACCAACAATGAAAAGAGCTACGAATGGACAAATTAAGAATGCAGAGTAGTAATGGTGTCGAGGACAACATTACGAAAATTGCGCAGCTGTTTCCCGACTGCGTTACGGAGACCGTGGACGAAAGAAGCGGCCAGCCAAAGCACCTCATAGATTTTGAGAAACTCAAGCAGAATCTTTCTGATAGCGTGATGTCAGAAAGAGCGGAACGCTACCAGTTTACCTGGCCCGACAAGAGCAAGGCGATTCTCCTTGCCAACTCTCCTATCAATGCCACACTTCGCCCTTGCCGTGAAGACAGCGTTGATTTCGACAACACCCAAAACCTTTATATCGAGGGCGACAACCTCGATGTTCTCAAGTGTCTGAAGGAGACTTACCTCCACAAGGTGAAAATGATCTATATTGACCCACCTTACAACACCGGAAATGATTTTGTTTATGAAGATGATTTCGCTCAGTCTTCAGAAGAATACCTCGCCAACTCAGGACAGTTTGACGAGCAGGGCAACCGTATGTTTACCAATGCCGAAAGCAATGGTAGATTCCATACCGATTGGCTCAATATGATTTATCCGAGATTGAAAGTTGCTAGAGACTTGCTGACCGATGATGGTGTGATATTTATTTCTATTGACGATAATGAGGTTGAGAACCTACGAAAAGTTTGCGATGAAGTGTTTGGAGAACAAAACTTTGTTGATTGTTTGCATTGGAAGAAAAAAAAGCAACCTTCGTTTCTTGCAAAACATACGGCAAAAGTGATGGAATACGTAATTGTTTATGCAAAAAACACTTTCAAACTAGAAAAATTATCTGTTGAAAAAGTAAGTGATTCTAATAAGAAAGTAATAAACATAAACAACAAAATCTCTTCTAGAATATTCAAGCCGGGAGTAAGAGTAAAAAGCGAGGAACAAACTGGTATTATTAAAGCAGGAGTTTATACAGGTCGCAGTATGGATGTCGAATACAAAAATGACATCTACTATGAAAATGGTAGAACTACTAACGAAGTTGAAGTCGTTAGTAAATTTTCTGATTCACAATCAAATATAGACACATTCATACAAAAGGATTTACTATACATAACAAAGAATTTTCTTTTGCGAAGAGATGTTGGAGAAGAAGCTGCAGAAAAGAGAAAGTCTATTACTGATTTACTTCTAAATGATTATGGAGATAATCAGGAAAGCGATAAAGAGTTTCTCGAATTATTCGACAAAAAATATTTTGATTACACCAAACCCATAAAGCTCATTTACAATCTAGTTAAATCGAACTTTACAGAAGAAGGAATCATCCTCGACTTCTTCAGTGGCTCCGCCACAACTGCCCATGCTGTCATGCAGCTCAATTCCGAAGATGGCGGCAACCGCAAGTTCATCATGGTGCAGCTCCCTGAAAAGACCGAAGAGAAGAGCGAAGCTTTCAAGGCTGGCTATAAGAACATCTGTGAAATTGGAAAAGAAAGAATAAGAAGAGCCAGCAAGAAAATCAAGGAGGAATCTCCTTTAACCACCCAAGACCTCGATACAGGCTTCCGTGTGTTGAAACTCGATTCCACCAATATGCAGGACATTTACTATTCTCCAAAGGATATTTCGCAAGCCGACCTTTTCTCGCAGGTTGATAATGTGAAGCCGGATAGAACGGGCGAAGACCTGCTCTTCCAGGTGATGCTTGAACTCGGTGCAACCCTGGATTCGAAGATAGAAACGACAACGGTAGCTGGCAAGACTATCTATAACGTTGCCGAAGGATACCTCATGGCTTGCTTCGACCCGGATGTAACCGACGATGTGGTAAAATCCATCGCTCAGATGCAACCAGCCTATGCCGTGCTCCGTGACACCAGCATGAAGGACGATTCCACCGCCACCAACTTCGAGCAGATCTTTAAAACATATTCTCCTGACACGGTCACCAAAATCCTTTAGAAAGGTAAAAAAGTAAAAAGTAAAAAGAACATTTTTGCTGTGTTTACTTGAAACTTGTAAAAGTAAAAAGAGCTTTACTGATTACGATTATGAAACTGAAGTTTAAGATACAACAATATCAGACCGATGCCGTGGAGAGCGTCATCAACGTCTTCAAGGGGCAGCCCAACCAAGCCAACCTGGAATACAGGATGGATAAGGGAAAACTGTATGTGGTTGATAGCAAGAAGTTTGATATCAAAATAGAACATCCAGATGTCTTTGCCGATAGCGATGATATCGGCAATAGCCTGGGCTATAAGAACAACCGCCTTGCTATGGATAAAGTGGCTCTCTTTGACAACATCCGGCAGATTCAGACCGAGAACAACATCCATCAGGATGAAGAACTCTGTCAGAAACTCGGAGCCTGCCAGCTCGATGTGGAGATGGAAACCGGTACGGGAAAGACTTACGTCTATATCAAGACCATGTTCGAACTGAACAAGCAGTATGGCTGGACCAAGTTTATCGTGGTGGTTCCAAGCATCGCTATCCGAGAGGGTGTGAAGAAGAGCTTCGACATCACGGTAGATCACTTCATGGAGCAATACGGCAAGAAGGCTCGCTACTTCATCTACGACAGCAGCAGCCTCAACGACATCGACACCTTCTCGCAAAGCAACGACATCAGCGTGATGATCATCAACACCCAAGCCTTCAATACCATGAAGGAGGGAGCCAAGAACAAGGCGGCACGCATCATCAACTCCGAACGTGATGAATTTGGTTCCCGAAAGCCTATCGCCGTTCTTGCAGCCAACAACCCTATCATCATTCTGGATGAACCGCAGAAGATGGGAGGCGCCGCTACACAGACGGCACTCAAAGCCTTCAATCCGCTCTTCACTCTGAATTACTCCGCTACCCACAAGGAGCACCACAATACAGTATATGTACTCGATGCACTTGATGCCTACAACCACAAACTGGTGAAAAAGATAGAGGTAGTAGGCTTCGAACTGAAGAACCTGAAAGGTACCGACAGCTATATCTATTTCGCAGAGCTGCTGCTCTCGAAAGACAAGGCTCCACAGGTAAGACTGGAGATAGAACAGCAGAGCACTACGGGAGCCATCAAGCGAATCTACAAGAAGTTGTGCGAAGGCGACGATCTCTATAGTGCCTCTGGAAACATGCTGCAATACAAGGGGTTCATGATTACCGACATCGTGGTGGATGCCCACCAGCCAAGTCGTAGCCAGGTGAAGTTCAGCAACGGCGAGAGTCTGATGCTGAAGGAGGTAATCGGCAACGTAACTGCCGACCACAAGGCTCGCATCCAGATAAGGGAGACCATCAAGGCGCACTTCCGCAAAGAGAGTGCGCTCTTCCATCGTGGCATCAAGTGCCTCTCCCTTTTCTTTATCGACGAGGTTGCCAAGTATCGCCAGTATGATGAAGACGGCAATGCGCTGCTGGGACGCTATGGAGAAATCTTCGAACAGGAATACCAGGCAGAACTACGGGAGAATCAGAATATGTATGACCCGGAGTATATGCAGTATCTCAGCTGCATCCCTGTCAACAAGACCCATGAGGGTTATTTCTCCATCGACCCCAAGACCAAGCGCATCAAGGACAGCGATGAGAAGAAGGGAACAGGAAGCGATGACGTATCGGCTTACGACCTGATTATGAAGGATAAGGAACGACTGCTGAGCCTCGACCCAACTTACTCGCCAGTTCGCTTCATCTTCTCCCACTCAGCCTTGCGAGAAGGTTGGGACAATCCGAACATCTTCCAGATCTGTTCACTCCGTCAGGCAAACAGCATCTCGCAGAAGCGTCAGGAAGTGGGACGAGGATTGCGACTCTGCGTTGACAACAAGGGAGTACGACAGGATGCCGATACCCTGCAGGGACAGGTGCAGCAGATTAACCGCCTTACCGTGATTGCCTCTGAGGGCTATGCTGATTTCGTAAACGACCTGCAGAAGAATATTTCGGAAGATCTCTACGACCGTCCGAAGGTTGCCGACATCGATTACTTCGATGGAAAGACCTTCACGATTGAGGATGGTAGCAAGCACAGCATCACGACATCAGAAGCCAAGAAGATATATTTCTATCTGGTAAAGAACGGTTATGTGGATGACGAAAGTCATGTAACCGATGCTTACCGCTCTGCCGCAACATCGGGAACACTCGCAACATTGCCAGATGAAGTAAAGCCATACGGCAAATGGATTCACAAACTGATAGAAGGCGTTTGGAATCCTTCTGCCCTTGACGGTATGATAGAAAACGGAAGTACACCGCAGACTCCGGAGAACAGACTGAATGAGAACTTTACGAAGAAGGAGTTTCAGGAACTCTGGAATCGCATTAACCACAAATATGCCTATACGGTGAACTTCGAAAGCAAGGAACTGATAGAGAAAGCCATTGCCGCCATTAACAAAGAACTGGTGGTTTCAAAACTGAGCTACGTGGTAACCCGAGGAGTGCAGAAGACGGAACTGAAACATGACGATATGAAGGCGGGCAGCATGATGGTGCAGGAAGAAATGCAGCATGATGACCTGAGAACGGATGTAGTAAGCACCGTAAAGTACGACCTGCTAGGCAAGATAGCCGCCAACACCCGATTGACCCGCAAGACCATCGCCGGGATTTTGAGTCAGATTAAGCCAGAAAAGTTTGATATGTACAAGATGAATCCAGAAGAGTTTATCCGCAGGGTAAGTCGTCTGATACTGGAGCAGAAAGCCACCATCATCGTAGATCATATCAGTTACAACGAGATAGAGGGAAGCTACGATTCCGCCATCTTTACGGAAGAGAAGCATACCTCACTCGACAAGGCTTACCAGGGAAGGAAGAGCATCGTGGATTATGTGTTTACCGATGGAACGGCAAAGCAGAGTGTGGAACGCAAGTTCGTGGAAGACCTCGATACGAGCACCGATGTTGCCGTATATGCCAAATTGCCAAAAGGCTTCCACATTCCTACCCCTGTGGGCAATTATTCTCCCGACTGGGCGATAGCCTTCAAGGATGGTGCCGTGAAGCATGTCTATTTCGTAGCCGAAACCAAGGGCAGCATGTCAACCCTCGACTTGCGAGGCATAGAAGATGGCAAGATAGCCTGTGCCGACAGGCTCTTCGAGCAACTCTCTGGTTCGGGCATCTACTATCATAAGGTAACCAACTACGACGACTTGATGGAATGGGTGAAGTAATTCGTAATGTTAAATGTTATCGCCTCCCCTTTCACCATCTACGCCTTCGAAGCCATGAAGGCGGAACTGGAGAAAGAGGAGGAAGTGCGCTTTATCTTTTTTTTGATGATTTCAACACCACCCAACTGAATTGATAGAGGGGCATTCCTCTTCCTCTGCAGTTCTCGTGCTTTGCCTGTTATCTCCATATTGTTGAGTGGATAGCCCAGTCTCAAACACTCGAATATCGCTTCGGTCGCTATCTGCCGGTACTTTTCGCTCAGGCTCATAACATATTGCAGGGCGTTCCGTCCATCTCTTAAATATATAGTCGATAATTTTTCTTCCATAACTCTTCATTATTATAGTTTTTGCTGCAAACTTCCAAATACGCAAAATGTTGCTATGATGGTAGCTGAGGATATGTGCAAAATATAGTCATACAAATAATAAAAAATCCCTGCCATAGGAAGCCTTTCCTACAGCAGGGATTTTTCTATTGGGAATCATCAAGAATGACTTAACTGTCAATTCTTAACTATTAACTATCAACTATTTATACTCTCCCCAAGCCTTGATATCGATATCCTCCAGCTTGGTGGTGCAGAATGCATAGATGAATGCACTCGCCAGACGGCTGTTGGTAATCAATGGCACATTCAGGTCGATGGCTGCACGACGAATTTTGTAACCATTGCTCAACTCGCTGCTGGTCAAGTTCTTTGGAATATTCACTACCATATCAATCTCATGGTTGTGGAGCATCTCCAAAGCCTTAGGCGCACCGCCTTCTGCCTCCTCTGATGGCCAAAGCACACGGGTGTTCTCAATGCCATTCTCGGTGAGGAACTTGCTACTACCACCGGTTGCATACAGCTTGTAGCCATGCTTAACCAACATCTGGGCAGCATCGAGCAAATCTACCTTCTGCTTGGCAGAACCTGTAGAAAGCAGGATGTTCTTGGCTGGAATGCGATGACCCACAGAAAGCATACTCTTCAGAAGTGCGGTAGATGTATCGTCGCCCAAGCAACCTACCTCACCCGTACTGCTCATATCCACACCCAATACTGGGTCCGCCTTCTGCAGACGGTTGAAGCTGAACTGAGATGCCTTGATACCTACATAGTCGAGATCGAAGAGGTTCTTGTGTGGCTTCTCTACAGGCAAACCGAGCATTACGCGGGTAGCCAACTCGATGAGGTTGATCTTCAATACCTTGCTTACGAATGGGAACGAACGGCTGGCACGAAGGTTACACTCGATAACGAGAATATCAT
>OGQZ01000699.1_pt1 | contig 28039 bp, 30 predicted proteins | sample 1553321 | NCBI WGS metagenome assembly OGQZ01 (sample SAMEA2579958, study PRJEB22360) | human gut metagenome | reverse complement strand
CCCCCTGCCATAGAGAGGATGCTCAGCCAGAACCAGAAGGTGAATTTCTTATCCTCGAGCTGCGAGGCGGCATCGATCTTGCCTCTGATTTCCGCTTCCTGATGGAGAAGCTGCTCGAGCGAGGAGGCCATGTCCTCCATCTGCTGGAAATCCTCCTCGGTCTGGATGTCTCCATCTGTCGCCTCTTCTGCGACGGCCTCGACCTCCGGCTCTCTTTGCTCCCAGAAATGGAGCTCATTGCCCCTGACACCCACGCTCTGCGCAAGGCGCCGTCCTTCTGCCCAGTCCACATGGACGCAAGCATTCTCCAAAGGCAGTGCGCGGTCCCAGAGCGGCAGGGAATAGCCTAGATTCGCAAAATCGAGCTTCCAGTTTTCCTTTTCCTCTTCCAATGCTTCCACATCGACGATGGTCTGGCGCCACTGTCCCAGATCGACGTAGAGTTTTTCCAGTGCTTCAGCCTCTCTCGCCCATGGGATGATGTCTTCCTTCTTCTTCGGCGTGTACTCATCGAGCTTTTCCTGGAGCGATTCCTTCTGGTCGTGGATCACCTTCATGCGGTTCATGAGCTGGTTCCACTGCTCCTTACCGTTCGAAGGGAACATCTTCACCTGCGAGGAGAGATCCAGCTGGTGCTTGATATCACGCGCCCGCTTATAGTATTCCCATGCCCCCAGCCGCTTGGAAAGTTTCCTGTCTTCTTCCTGGTCTCTTGCAAGCGAAGCCTCGAGCTCCGTGATCTGCTTTTTCAAAAGCTCCTGCTTCTTCTGCAGCTCGGCGAAATCCTTTTCCTGATGAGAAAGATGATCCAGCTCCTGATTCACCGTATCCAGATCCGCCATCAGCTGATTGATCTTGCGCTTTCCCTGAGACGAAGCCACGAAGAGCTTTTCCTTATTCTCTTGGATATCCTTCTTGGCACTGGCGAGCTTATCACCGCCCTGCAGCATGAAGAAACGGCTGCGGATGGAGTCATTCGCAAGGAAGGAAGCCCCCTGCAGGTCCTCTAAGCCGACAGCGAAGATCTGCTCATACATAGAGCGTGTGAGACCGTGCCACCAGAGTGTCGGCAGCTCCTCGGAGAATTTCTCATGGCTCGCATTCTCGAACCAACGCTCCTTCTCTTCACGAAAGACACGATACTCCTGCCCGTCCGCACGGACGAATGCCATATTTCCCTTCCGTCCCTGCCACTTGCCGCGCCCATAGCCGAAGAGCATATCACGGATGAAACGAAGCATCGTCGTCTTCCCGCTCTCATTCTCTCCCATGACCACATTCAGCGAAGACGTCGACGGCTGCCAGGACGCGCCCCGATAGATGCCGTACTCTGAGAGCTGCAAATCCGTGATTTTCATCGTCCATCCTCCTCTGTCAGCATTTCCGCTCCCAGCACCTCCGCCCGGCGGAAAGCAGCAAGAAGTGCCTCATCAGACACCTTGCCCAATAGATTCTTATACTTCGAAAGCTCCGGCTGCGAAGAAGCCATCTCCCGGAGCATCTTCGCTCTTTCTTCCGACGGAAGATCCATGACCGCATCAAAAGCCTTCAGATAATTCCCCGTCACATCGGGAAGCTCGCGGCGCTCGGCCAGATTCAGGAATGGCCGCGTCCGATCCTCGATGCGGGTGAAATAAGCAAAGAGATGGCGGAACTGCTCCTTTTCATTCAAAGACTGCAGAAGGAAATCACGTCCCTCTTCCGTCGCGATCGCTTTGTGCAGCGCGCCGCGCCCCGTCAGTACCAGACGCACCATATTCGGCCTACCGGTCAGCTCCTTCAGTCCTGCGCGGCGGCGTGCGACATCCTTCAGAAGGTCATCAGCCGTCAGGAAAGGCGCGATATCGATCACCATGTCCATCCAGCGGATCACATCCGTCTCGATGAATTTCAACGTCACCGTACCGTAGGCTCCCACATCGACCAAGTAACAGCCGCGGGGACCGATTTCCGTGATATCCAGCCCCTGCGTATTGCCCGGGTAGACGATATAGGGCTTCATCGAGAGCGTCTTTCTCGTATGCACATGCCCCAGTGCCCAGTAGTCGATGCCCGCAGTCTTCAGCTCCTCGACCGTGCAGGGCGCATAGAGGCTCCCCTCGACGCCGGCTTCCGTGTGTAGCATCCCGATGGTGAACCCATCCTCCGGATTCACATGGAAAGAGCGCACCAGATCATCCTTCGTATGGCGTGTCTTGTAACTGATGCCATAGATCGTGGCCGCCTTCTCCCCATCCTTCATGAGCGGGATCCCTGTCACTTCGTCGGAAGAAAAAACATGCACCGTCTCCGGCAACGGGATATCCGCGCGCCAGGCTTCTCCCGGGTCGTGATTTCCATGCACGATAAAGACCTCGATCCCCGCCTGCGCCGCCCGATACAGCTCCCGTCCGAAAGCCATCTGCGCGGCAAGGCTGTGATGGTCTGAATTATATACATCTCCGGAAATCAAGATCGCATCTACCCGATTTTCCAGTGCCGCATCCACCACCCTTTCAAAGGCCTTGAAGGTGGCTTTCCCGATCTGTTCATTCCACGGTCCCTTCGTCCCGAGGCGCACGCCTCCAAATGGTTCTCCGAGGTGCAGATCCGCACAGTGGATAAAAGAAAAATGCTTTCCCATACTTCCTCCTTGATGGTAGATAGATATGTCGATGATGGTATAGAAATCCGCACTTGCGGAATAACAGATGGTTTTTGGGGCAGGATCAGCCTGTGGGGCGAAGCGCCCTTTGCCGAGGGATGAAAGCCTCTCTTGAATGAGAAATGAGAAACGAGAAACTGTGGTGCAGCACATAAAAATCAGAAGCCCCGCGGAAGTTTGAAATGAGCGGTTTTCTCGTATTCCAAACCTAGGGAAACACTGATTGAATCGTTGTCAGATTTAATCAGCGTTTTCCTACTCCCTAATCCATAGTCCCTAGTCACCAGTCACTCGCTCATTTCTTAGAGAAACACATATTATTGTACCATATCCGTAAATGGCGGGAAGCCCATTTCTGCAATAAAAAAATGCCTCTCTATCGAGAAGCATTTTCCTTTGACCATTATTCTTCAACAGTCTTGGTGATGATCTGTTTGCCTTTATAGAAACCGCATACTGGGCATACATGATGAGGTTTTTTCAGTGCATGGCACTGTGGGCATTCCACAAGACCCGGAACAGTCAGTTTCCAATTTGCACGTCTCTTGTCGCGACGGGATCTAGAACTTTTTGTCTTCGGAACCGGCATTTCTCGCACCTCCTTACCTATCGGCCGTTATGCCGTTTGTCTTTCACTGTTTCGCCAGTGCTCTAAACGCGTTAGAGAAATTTATCAACTTCAATAGTATACGGGATTGGCCGGGGAAAGTCAAGGGGAAGTTTGCGAGCTAGTGACTAGTGACTGGTGACTGGGAGACATTAGACACCAGATGTCAGACTTCTGATATCTGGCTCTGCGATGAAATCCGCGTTTTACTTGACAAAGGCATCTATCTTTTGTATGCTCCACATGGAGCTACAGAGGATGCACTGAAAAAGTACCAAATCGAGCAAATCAAAGCATTCTTAGAGAAAGAAGGACTCCTCAAATGAAAAACTATATGGAATACAAAGGCTACCGTGGTACGATTTCCTACTGCGGTGAAGATCGCATCCTCTATGGGAAAGTGCTCGGTACCAAGGACTCCATCTCTTACGAAGGAGAAAGTGTCTCTGAACTGGAGTCTGATTTCCACGCTGCTGTGGATGATTACCTGGAAGTCTGCAAAGAGACAGGAAAGTCCCCCCAGTAAAGAATTCAAAGGTTCTTTCAATGTCCGTGTCACGCCCGAGTTGCATCGCTCCACCTACTTCTATGCGCATGAGAATGGACTCACGTTGAATGAACTGATGTCACGCAGTCTCAAGAATTATTTGGATGAAAAAACATTCATTTACAAGCATAAAAAAGCCAGCCCATCGGGCTGGCTTTTTTGGTTTGCGAGAAGATTACAGATCTTCGTAGAGTGGATACTTCACGCAGAGAGCATGGACACGTTTCGCGCAGTCTGCCTTGACTGCTGCATCCTCCGGATTCTTGACGACTGCCGAGATGATGTCTGCGACTTCCTTGAAGTCGTCTTCCTTGAATCCTCTGGTTGTCAGAGCCGGGGAGCCGAGACGGATGCCGCTCGTGACGAATGGAGAGAGAGTTTCGAATGGAATGGTGTTTCTGTTTGCGGTGATGCCGATCTCATCGAGAACCGTCTGTGCGACCTTGCCTGTGATGCCGATCGCTTTCATATCAGCGAGGAGGACATGGGTATCGGTGCCGCCGGAAACGACGCGGATGCCATTCTTCTGCAGCTCATCAGAGAGGACCTTTTCATTCTTTTTGATCTGTTTTGCATACTGCTTGAAATCATCGGAGAGATCTTCGCCGAAAGCGACAGCCTTTGCTGCGATGACATGCATGAGAGGACCGCCCTGCATGCCCGGGAATACCGCTTTGTCGATGGCTTTGCCATACTGTTCCTTGCACATGATGATGCCGCCGCGCGGTCCGCGAAGGGTCTTGTGGGTGGTGGTGGTCACGATGTCTGCCCACGGCACCGGGCTCGGATATTCGCCGCCTGCGACAAGGCCGGCGAAGTGTGCCATATCGACCATGAAGAGGGCGCCGACTTCATGTGCGATCGCTGCAATGCGTTCGAAGTCGATGATGCGGGAGTATGCACTGGTGCCGCCGATGATGAGCTTCGGCTGGACTTCCTTCGCGGTCTTTTCCATGGCTTCATAGTCCAGAAGTTCATCTTCTTTTCTGACGCCGTAAGGAACGACATTGAAATAATTGCCGGAAATATTGACCGGGCTGCCGTGCGACAGATGACCGCCATCCGTGAGGTTCATGCCCATCATGGTGTCGCCCGGTTTTAAGAGACCGTAGTAGACAGCGAAATTCGCCTGCGAGCCAGAATGCGGCTGTACATTCACATGTTCCGCACCGAAGAGCTCCTTCGCACGATCGATTGCCAGCTGTTCGACGACATCGACATATTCACAGCCGCCGTAATATCTCTTGCCCGGGTAGCCTTCTGCATATTTGTTTGTGAGGACGCTGCCCTGCGCTTCCATGACAGCATAGCTGACGATATTTTCAGATGCGATCATTTCCAGCTTGTTTCTCTGACGGTTCAGCTCTTTCTGAATGGCTTCATAAACCGCTTTGTCTTCTTTTAAGTGTTTCATTGAAATGAACTCCCTTCATTTTTCAAAGTGAAATCGAATGGATCGATTCATACACCCCATGATGCAAAACTTTCCTCAATGAGAGTGGAGAAATATCGGCGCATCGCACCATTTCACCAAGCACCGCTCGCTAAAGCAGCACTCTCTGCCTCAAATATCCTCCAGTCACTCATTTCCGGTTTCTGCATACATTTGATTTATTGTATCATGAGGCGCACACGAATGCATCTTTGGGTTTGAAATATGCATACTTGATATAGAAAAAGGGCTTAGCGTGTACCCTTCAGGATACACGGCCAAGCCCTTCCGTTGAGCAGGTATGCTATTCGTGAAATCACTCACAAGGATAGTATAGCACAAATCAGGAAGAAGTAAAGAGGAAATAGGGTTCAAGGTTCGGGGTTAGCCCATAGGGCGTGCCGTTCCTTGATTACGTGCGAAAGAGGTTCCGCGGGTTCTGCCGGTTCAGAGGGTTCAGCGGGAGTGGTGCGGCGCATAATCATAGGGAAGCGCCACGGAGTATAAATAATGGCGATGCCCGAAAGCAGCATGCAAGTCACCAGTCACTCATCACTTCTCACTTGTCATTTTCCCTCACATAGTGTGCTCTCTCTCCGCCAATGAGCGGCGGGCGGGTGCGGGCCGCTGCCACAAGGGCCGCCCCGATATGGTTATTCACAAGACGGACGGGGACAGCCACGCGCTTCAAGTGCATCCCGATCATCGTAAGCCCGATATCGAGTCCCCCGTCAGCCTTGATCTCCATCACGGCGACCGGGTCCTTGAAATGATAGAAAGCATTCGTCGAGAAGGCGCCGCCGGCATGCAGCCAGGGAACGACCGTCACTTCCTCATAGCCGCGCTTCTCTGCTTCGCTGCGCTCCATGATGAGCGCCCGATTCAGATGCTCGCAGCACTGGAAAGCCAGAGCGAGTTTCTCCTTCTCTGCAGCTTCCATCAGAGCCGTCACGACAGCCGTGCCGACTTCATAGGAGCTGTCCTTACCGATGTGTCCGCCGCGGATCTCGCTCGACGAGCCACCGATGACGATGAGACTCCCTTTTCTGAAATGAGAAATTTCGCAAAGCTCATGGAAAGCTTTTACTGCCTGTTCCTGTAAGTCTTCAAACACTATTGCACCTCTTCGATCGCAGCGATCTTTGCAATTCTTCTGGCATGGCGGCCACCTTCGAACGGAGTCTTTAAAAATTCGTCCATGATGAATTCTGCAAGCCCCGGCCCGACGACACGCGCGCCAAGCGTCATGACATTCGCATCATTGTGCGCACGGGTGAAATGTGCGGAGAAGGTATCGCCGCAGAGCGCCGCACGGATACCCTTCATCTTGTTCGCAGCGATGCACATGCCGATGCCTGTCCCGCAGACGAGAATCGCATACGTCGCCTCACCCTGCTGCACCAGCTTGCAGGCCTTCTCTGCAAAATCCGGATAATCACAGGACTCTTCCGAGTATGTCCCGCAATCTATGTATTCGACCTTCTCTTCGTCCAGATGCTTCATAAGAGAAGCCTTGAGTGCAAACCCACCGTGATCACTCGCCATAGCAATTTTCATAATCTTCGCCCTCCTTGGAAAATAGGAATACTGTACCATTTCAGTATACAACAGCGGCACATAAAAAGGAACAGCTTGGCAATACGGCGTTCGTTGCTTTCCAGACGCTTTCTGCGGATGCGGATTTGCTCATAGCTTTCCACGCGCAGCTGTTCCTCCATGATCGTGCGGAAATAATCCTCGTGCTGCAGGATATACCCCATAACCGCTTGAATGTGTTTGAGAACCCGCCGCTCCAATACCTTGACGCGAATGAAATGACCATTACACTTTTCTTTGCTTTTGCGGTGCAGGGAGCAGTCAAAAAAGTCCTGATCGAGATCGCCGTTGTTGGATGAACCGTACAGCATTTTGGAACTGCAGTCCGCACAGTAAATAAGTCCGGAGAAAATGCTGCTTCTTCCCGTGCAGATCATTCGGTGACGTTGCTGGCGGATCTCCTGCACCTTTTCAAACACATCATCGTCGAGAATGCGCTCGTGGGTATTTGGGAAAATCGCCTGCTTTTCAATGGGATTATCCCTTTGCTTCTTATCCCAGATAGAATTGGTGTAAGTCTTGAAGTTCACCGTACAGCCTGTGTACTCCCGGCGTTCCAGAATCTCCACAACGGTACTGCTGTGTTAATCATAAGGATCTTTTGGTTTTTTGTTCGGACTTTTGATGCCTTGCAATGCCTTATAACTGGAAGGAGTTAAAACCTTGTCCGCTTTCAGTATGAGCGTTTCGACCGGAGTCGAAATCTTGCGATAAAGCTGCTCCGGGAATCGACACTTCCCTGCTGGCAGAACCAGGAAGTCATGCGCAGCAATATGTTTAACGATGCGTAGTATTTGATCGACATTGAAACGACAGGGCTGGACAGACGGAAAGACCGCATCATCGCCATTCGCATTGCCCGCATGGCAAATTACGAAATCAACTGGGAGCGACCGACGATTTATATTCGTCAAGATAAACCGCTGCCAGCACAAATTTCTGAAATTACCGGCATCACAGACAATTGAATTAGATAAGGTTCTGGCTGAATATGCCGAGCTGAAAGCGCAGGCCGTGGATCTTGACCCGGTGGAGTTGCACGATGCACGGCAGGCCATCCGTCTTGAAAAGGAGCTAAATGCCGTCGAACAGCTACAGCGTGCTTACGGGGATAAGTACCGCCCGCTTGCTATGCTCGACAGCAAACGAAAGGCATCCGGGTTGCTTCACGAATATGCAGACGAACAGGCCGTACAAAAGCTGAAACGAGCGCAACAGCAGAAAATTAAGTCCGAATACACTCCCCCAAAAATCAAAGAAAAAACAAATCGACTTTGAACGTTAAGCTACGATTAGATGCAACATTTTTTACGGACAAGAGAAATCGTCATAACACAATTAGCGAGGCCGGCCATGTGCGAACACTGGCCGGCCTCATAGCGTTATTCTATTTTCATCATGCGGTAGCCCACACCAATATGTGTTTGAATATATTGTGGAGACTCCTCTGTTGGCTCCAGTTTTTTCCGCAGTGTTGCCATAAATACCCGCAGCGAAGCCACATCGTTATCCCAACTACGGCCCCAGATATTTTGTGTGATAAAGGTATGGGTCAGTACCTTGCCGACATTCTTGCACAGCAGACACAACAGCTTATACTCAATGGGTGTCAGGTGAAGTTCCTTTTCATCCAGATAAGCGCATCCCCCGGCATAATCCACTTTCAACTTACCATTCACAAATACAGAACTGGCAGTAAACATCTCTGCCGTCATCAGAGAGAGTCTTCGCTGCGTCACCCGAAGTCGTGCCAGCAGTTCTTCTACCGAAAAGGGCTTTGTCAAATAATCGTCCGCTCCGGCATCCAGCGCCTTGATTTTATCGTTATCCTCGCTTCGGGCGCTGATTACAATAATCGGAACATTGGACCAAGAGCGAACCGTTTGAATGACTTGAACGCCATCCATATCCGGCAAGCCCAAATCCAGCAGGATGATTTCAGGATTGTGCGATGTGGCCTCCATAATGGCTGTCGAGCCATTGGGCGCTACCACATAACGATAATCATTTGTTTTCAATGTGGTTGTAATGAGATTTCGTACAGATGGGTCATCCTCAACCACTAATATCAAAGGTCTATTCATGAAGTTCTACCTCCCCGGCGGGTAATGTAAATGTGAACACAGTGCCATTTGGCTGATTGTCTGATACGGAAATCGTGCCGCCGTGGGCGGTCACAATGGACTTACAGAGGGACAGCCCCAATCCAAGGCTTCTGCGGCTGTCGACCACTTTATTGGCCCCACTATAAAACATATCGAAAATACGGGGTTTCTGCTCATCGGGAATCCCAGGGCCGTTGTCGGAAACGGAAACCGTGACCCATTGCTCTTTTTGATCGGTGTGTATTTCAATTACTGAACCGACAGGGGTATATTTGATGGCGTTGTCAACCAAATTGATAATCACCTGAACGATCAGCTTCGCGTCAATGTGGGCAAGGATAAAGTCTTTACCGCTGGTCACACGAATGGTGTGTTCTTTACTTTTTCTGTTGATGTGCTTCAGCGCTTCAGAAACGACCTCATCCATGAGTTCGATACTCCGAGTTAGATTGACCTGTCCGCCCTCAATTCGTGTGACTGCTAACAAATTTTCAACCAGATTGATTAGCCACATGGAATCGTCATAAATATCAGTAAAGGTCTGTTCCCGTAGTGCATCGTCCATTTTTTTATAATTTGCAAGCAAATTGTCTGCGCTGCCGGAAATCGCTGTCAAAGGCGTCCGAAGATCATGGGAGATTGCCCGCAGCAGGTTGGCACGAAGTTGTTCATTTTGTGCCAGGACAGCCGCTTCCTCCTTCTCCTTGGCATTTTTGATGTTTTCCAGCGCCAATGCGCACTCGCCAAGAATGGAAAGAATCACGCTATTTTCAAAAGAGTCCAATGGAGTACCGTTCACCGCAATACCAGCTACTCCATATATATTCTGGTTAACCCGAATCGCAAGGTATAAACACTTTGCACTGGATAATGTATCTGTTGTGGCACCGGCGTGTTTATTGTTTCGGAAGACCCAATCGGCGACTGCTTTCTCGTTCTCAGAAATTAAATCTTCCTGAATGCTATTAACAGCACGAAAAACGTTAGGGGTGGCAAGTTCTTTACCATCAGACAGGTAGACGACAATATCTTTTTTCATCAGCTTCATGAGCTGCCCTGCCGTAGCGGTGATTACCGCATTCTCATCCTGCTCTTTTTGCAGAAGCTGGTTGGTTTCAAAAAGAATCTTTGTACGGTAAGCTGTATGGGCAGATTGTTTCGCATTTTCTTTCAGCCGGGTAGCGAGAGATCCGGAAAGCAGTGTTACTATAAACATAATGGCAAAGGTAACAATATAGTTCGGATCGTCAAAATGGAATGTCAGTCTCGGAGTGGTAAAAAAGAAATTGAAAACCAGCACACTGACAACCGAGGTCAGAATCCCGCACAGTCGGTTGGTTGTGATTACAGCGGTCACAAGTACGCCTAATATGTAAACTGCGATAATATTACTCTCCGTGAACCCAAGAGCGTCAAAGCCACAGCCAATCAGTGTAGCTACCAGCAATACGACTATACTCTTCAGAACATCACGCAGGGGCATCGCATCTACCTGCGCCTTACTCTTTTTTTCATGATAGCTGGTTCCTATGCTGGCATCCGGTATCACATGAATATCCAGATTAGGTACGCTGGAAATCAGGCGTTCCGTCAAGGTGGGCTTGCTGAAAATATTCTTTCGTGCAATGGTACTTCGTCCAATTACGATTTTTGAGATGCCGGAAAGACGGGCAAATTCTGCAATCTGATAAGGCACGTCATCGCCATAACTTGTCTCAATCGTAGCGCCAAGTTGCTGGGCCAGACGCTTATTATCCTGCAAACGCTTTTTATCATCGTCACTCATCGCCGCTGTATTTGGCGTTTCCACATAAAGAGCGGTAAATGTTCCCCGAAAGGCTCTTGCCATCCTTGCAGCAGTCCGAATGATTTTTGCGTTGGATGGCGACGAGGAAAGACATGCCAGAATGTGCTCGTCTGTATGGTAATCGCCTCGGCTCTGTACTCTGGCGCTTTCCGTCAGCAAGTTCACCCGGTCGGCGCACCGACGGAGGGCGATTTCCCGCAATGCAGTGAGATTTTCCAGCGTGAAGAAATTAACTGTTGCCCGCTGCGCCTGATCTTTCTGGTACACATTTCCACTTGCCAGTCGTTCCAGCAACTCCGCAGGCTCAATATCCACCAGTTCTACCTGATCTGCTTGATCAAAGGTGGAATCCGGAATGCGCTCCCGCACAAGAATTCCAGTGATGGAGGCTACTGTATCGTTGAGACTCTCGATATGTTGGACATTTACAGTCGTATAGACATCAATTCCAGTATTTAGCAGTTCCTGAATATCCTGATACCGCTTCGTGTGCCGACTGCCTTCGGCGTTGGTATGGGCAAACTCATCCACCAGTATGAGCTGGGGATTTCGCTTGAGCGCAGCATCAATATCAAATTCACGAAGGGTCATTCCTTCGTAAGCAACTTGTTTCACAGGAAGCTGCTCCAAGCCGTCCAGAAGTGCCATCGTCTGGGGGCGGGCATGGGGTTCTATGTATCCAGCAACCACATCGATGCCACGCTCCTTAGCCTGATGAGCCGCCTGAAGCATGGCATAGGTCTTTCCGACACCTGCGGCATAACCGAAAAAGATTTTGAGTTTTCCGCTTTTCTTAGTGGAGGCATCTTTACGGATCGCACGAAGAAGCTGATCCGGATCTTGTCTTGGCAGTTCCATTTTAACCCTTCTATCTGTCACTCAAGCAAAAGCGATTCCCTTTTTCAAAATTATAACACACAACGTCAAAACCTACATCTGCGACTGATCCATGGTAAATTTGTTCAGGCATCCAATGAAAAATCGATGACAGGTGATTTTGGGGAATTCCTCCATAGTACTATTTGTGTGATTTGATTCTGGGTAATCGGCTCAATGGGCAAATCAGCATATTCCATCACAACTGGGGCGCAACGAAGAAGCACCATCCGTGCATTATAATGAGTTTTTTTGATATGTCTGTATTCTCTGGTAAAAAAATTATGTCCAATTTGTGTGTTTCCAGTTCTCTGCACAATTCATTTTCTTCTCCGCTGAAAATATGGATAGAGACATCTGGATGCTACTTTCCGTAAGTCTCGAAAGTATCTGCGAGACCGCCTGCCATTAATGGGTTGGAAAAAACAATTCGCAAGCTGTTTTCGCCGTAAGTCAGAGCAGTTTCTTATCTATTCCAATCATTTTCCAGAAAAACATCCAGTTTATTCATCAGAAAATACCCAAAAATAAATATAGCTGATGTACTTACAAGTAAAATAACATCCTGCATGGATTTTCCCCCCCCCAATTCCTTTGATTTTTCTTGAAATCAAGTATGAAAGCACTTTTGCAAATTTCTGTTACTTCCCAACGCCAACATGGTATCTCCTGCTTTCAGCACTGTGTCTGAAGAAATAGATAACTCCAGCTTGCCGCTTTTCTTGATTCCCATAATGTTAATATTGAATTTTTTACGAATATCAAGCTCTCCAATCGAATGATCCGCCCAATCTTTGGGAATGGGAATCTCAAATATGGCATGATTTTCATCCAGTTCTATGTAATCGAGAATATGATCCGCACTGTAACGGATTGCTGTCCACTTTGCGAGCTGTTTTTCCGGGTAGACTACTTCATTTGCACCGTTACGCAGCAAAAATTTTTCCTGAACATCAGTTGCAGCTCTGGAAACTACAAACCTCGCTCCTAATTCACTGAGCAGAGAAGTTGTTTCCAATGAACTTTGAAAGTTGTTGCCGATGGCCACAATGCATACATCATAGTTGCGAACACCGAGAGATTCCAAGAAATCGGCATTCGTACTGTCTCCAATCTGTGCATTGGTAACAAAGGGCAGAGCAGCCTCTACACGTTCCTCCGAAGTATCTACCGCCATCACTTGATGACCCAAATGATTTAAGTGCAGGGCAATATGCTTTCCAAATCGCCCCAGACCAATTAGAAGAATTGCTTTCATAATGTTTCCTTTATCCTACTGTTATTTTTTCCTTTGGTAGTTTTGAAACTTTCTTTTGTGCACTGGACAAGGCCGCAAAAATTAATGTAAGGCCACCGACTCGTCCAAAAAACATCAGCAGAATCAAAACACTCCGTGAGAGCAGATTCAGTTCCGGCGTAATTCCCAGGGACAGGCCGACTGTGCCAACAGCTGAGGCAGTTTCAAAAAGGCAGGTAAGCATGGGAAGTCCTTCGGAAACGCTGATGATAAGGCCACCGGTACAACATAGCGTGATATACATAAGCGAAATTGTCGCTGCATTTTTTACGACATCATCATCAATGCGACGTCCAAAGAGGTTGGCATTTTCTCTGCGCCGAAAGGTAGAAATCGCAGTAGTAAGCAAAACAGCAATGGTTGTTGTTTTCAAACCGCCTGCGGTAGACCCGGGACTACCGCCGATCAGCATCAGCGCAATGGTGATAAATTGTCCGGCCTCACTCAAATCAGTTAAATCCACCGTATTAAAACCCGCCGTTCGTGGTGTCACAGCTTGAAAAAGAGAAGACAAAAGCCGTTCCTTTCGTGTGAGATCAGCAAACTCAAAAAAATAAAAGTACATTGCCGGAGCGATTATTAAAACCGCTGTAGTACAAAGAATCACCTTGCTCTGCATCCGATATTTGCGCAAATGCAATCGATTTGTCCGAATATCATCCCAAGTCAGAAAGCCGATGCCACCAAACACAATTAAGAACATAATAGTAAGGTTTATGACTGGATTCGCTGCATAGCTGGTCAGGGAGGAAAAGGGAGTGCGCACACCCAATAGATCAAAACCTGCGTTGCAAAAAGCGGACACGGAATGAAACAGTGCCATCCAAAGTCCCTTTTCCCCGAAATCACGGCAAAACACCGGCGCCATCACGGCTGCACACAGCAGTTCCATCACCAGTGTCACCTTGACGATAAAGCCAGTCAAGCGAACGATTCCCCCTACCTTTGGCGCTGAAATCGCCTCCTGCATGGTACTGCGCTGCATCAAAGAAATCTTCCGACCGGAAATCATTGCAAAGGATGCGGCTATGGTAATAACCCCCATGCCTCCAATCTGAATCAGCAGTAAAATGACAAACTGGCCGAAGGCCGACCAGTATGTTGCCGTATCATGTATAACGAGTCCGGTTACACAAACTGCTGAGGTAGAAGTAAACAATGCATCCGAGAAAGGCGTTGCCAGTCCGCTTCGGCTGGAAAACGGCAACATTAAAAGGAAGGTGCCGAAAAGGATCACACCGGAAAACCCGAGGATGATAATTTGAAACGAAGTCAACTTCCTTTTTAACAACACTACTCCCATAACTGCAATCCTCCTTTATACCCCTTTATGTGCTCTTAATCATAATTCAAATGGAGTAAAGAAGGTAAAAGAGAATGCGTATATGTATTAAGGCCGTCTAAAGATGCAGGACTTATTCTTTTTTATCACGAGCTTGTGCCAGAAATTCAATCAGCCGTTTCCTTGTCAGAATCCCGCATAGAGCATTCCGGCTATCAACGATGGGGACAAAATTCTGATTCAGCATTGAAGTTACAACCTGCTCGGAATCTGCATCTATTTGTAACGCAGGGCAAAAATCTCTGCGAACAATGCTGCCAAGTCGGTATCCCTCCTGTACTTTCAAGTCTGTTGTCTGGCAAACAAGAAGGTGGCGGAGGAAATCTCCCTCCGTCACGCTTCCAATATACTGTTCCTGATCATTCAGTACCGGGACAGCGGTATAGCCATGTACCATAAACCGTTCCAATCCCTGACGAATCGTATCCTTTTCGTGAAGAAATACAGTGGAGATTTTGGGGATCATGATTTTAGCTATGTTCATTTCACCCCTCCAGAATACCGTCCAGCATCAGATTGACTTTCAGCACATTGACGGTCTCTTGACCAAAGATGCCAAGGAATCGTCCGTCGGTGCAGTTTTGGATGATCTCACGCACTTCATCTTCAGTCATATCATTTGCCTTTGCAATGCGTGCTACCTGATACTCTGCTGCTGCCGGGGAAATATGGGGATCAAGCCCACTGCCGGAACAAGTAACAAGATCCACCGGAACAGCTACTTCATCCATATCCGGGTCGGCAGCCCGGAGCTTTTCCACCCGCTCTGCCACGAGCTGTGCATACTCCTCGCTTGCCGGAGAGATGTTAGATGGGGCGGCATACATCAGCGCCTTTCCGTTTTCATCTGTATAGGTAGAAACATCGATATTCATAATGCGCCCCCACATATGGGACTCATCCGTATATTGCTGCCCCAGCAACTCACAGCCGTATTTTTTCCCATTTACTTCAATGATACTTCCATTGGCATTATCCGAGAAAATAAGCTGAGCAATTCCTGTGACAACACCCGTATAGATCACGCCGCACAGCAGAGTAAAGATTAAAAAGATCATACCTGCCTTTGGTAATACACTTTTTATTGTTTTCATGATATATCCCCTCCTTATACCAAGCCGGTAAACACCAGCAGAACATCAATCAGTTTCACAAAGATAAAGGGAGCCGCCAGACCGCCCAAACCATAAACAAGCAGGTTCCGTGACAGCAGCTTTCCGGCAGCAACTTCACGATATTTCACACCTTTCAGTGCCAATGGAATAAGCGCAATAATGATGAGTGCATTATAAATAATCGCAGAGAGGACAGCACTTTGCGGGGAATACAGCCCCATAATATTCAGAGCAGACAGTCCCGGATAAAGTCCCATAAACAACGCCGGAATAATGGCAAAGTATTTTGCCACATCGTTGGCAATGGAGAAGGTAGTCAGGCTGCCTCGTGTCATCAAAAGCTGTTTGCCGATGCGCACAATGTCGATCAGTTTTGTGGGGGAAGAGTCCAAATCCACCATGTTGCCTGCTTCTTTGGCCGCTTGTGTGCCGCTGTTCATGGCAACTGCAACATCTGCTTGAGCCAAAGCCGGAGCGTCGTTGGTGCCGTCGCCTGTCATGGCGACCAAATGACCCTTGGCCTGAAAATTACGAATCATTGCCAGCTTTCCTTCCGGCGTTGCTTCCGCGAGGAAGTCATCCACACCGGCCTCGGCAGCAATGGCCGCAGCAGTAATCGGATTGTCGCCGGTGATCATAATGGTCTTGATGCCCATTTTCCGCAGATCTGCGAATTTCTCCTTCACACCCTGCTTGATAATATCCTTCAAATAGATAACGCCGAGAATCTTGTGGTTCTTAGCCACAACTAAAGGTGTGCCGCCTTTGGACGCAATAGACTTGACAACTCGATCACAGTCTGGAGAATACATTCCGCCTGCCTGGGTCACATAACTCTGCATGGCATCTGCTGCGCCTTTTCGGATTTCGTTGCCGTCAAAGTCGACGCCGCTCATACGAGTCACGGCAGTAAATGGGACAAAGTGCATATTCTTGTCCTGAAGGCTTCTGCCACGAATTCCAAACTGCTCCTTTGCCAGCACAACAACGCTTCTGCCCTCGGGGGTTTCATCGGCCAGAGAAGAAAGCTGAGCGGCGTCCGCCAGTTCCTGAATATCAACACCATCTACCGGAATGAACTCCGATGCCTGTCGATTGCCCAGGGTGATTGTTCCGGTTTTGTCAAGCATCAGAATGTCTACATCACCGGCGGCTTCAATGGCACGACCACTCATGGCCAGAACATTTGCCTGGTTCAGTCGGGACATACCGGCAATACCGATGGCAGAAAGCAAAGCACCAATGGTAGTAGGAGCAAGGCATACCAGCAGCGCTACCAAAGTTGTTACAGAGGTTGGATTCTCAATTCCTGCCAGCTTTGCAGAAAAAATGGAATAAGTGTAGAGGGAGACTGTCACCAAAATAAAGATGATGGACAAGGCTACCAGAAAAATCTGCAAAGCAATTTCGTTGGGCGTCTTCTTTCGGGCAGCACCTTCTACCATCGCAATCATCTTGTCGAGAAAGCTTTCTCCGGCTTCGTTGGTCACTCTGACAACGATCCAGTCCGACAGTACAGAGGTGCCGCCGGTTACAGCGCTGCGGTCGCCGCCGGCCTCACGAATTACGGGAGCGGATTCGCCGGTGATGGCGCTTTCATCCACAGATGCCGCACCTTCTATGACTTCACCGTCTGCCGGAATCTGCTCTCCGGCTTTGACAATCACCAGTTCCCCCTTTTTCAGCAGGGCGGATGGAACCACAGTCACGCTGTCCTTCTGCGATACGGAGGGAATTTTATGTGCGTCCACATCTTTTCGGGATGCCCGGAGAGAATCTGCCTGTGCTTTACCACGGCCTTCTGCAATGGCCTCGGCAAAGTTAGCAAATAGCACGGTAAACCAAAGTATAATGGCAATCGCCAGTGTATATCCGCTTGGAGCGTCTTTTAACCCGAACAGGGATACCACCCAAAGGATACTGGTCAAGATCGCACTCACAAAAACCAGAAACATGACCGGGTTTTTTGCCTGTGTTTTCGGACTTAATTTCACAAAAGAATCTTTAATTGCCCTGCCGAGCATTTTCCGGTCGGCAAAAGCACTTTTCTGTTTTGTACGCATATCTGTAAACCTCCTTTACGCAATGCTGCCAAAGAACTCAGCAAGCGGACCAAGGGCAAGCGCCGGGAAGAAGCTCAGCGCACCGATCAGCAATACCACAACAATCAGCAGGAAAACAAACATTCCATTTGTGGTAGACAAGGTGCCCGCAGTCGTGGCAATTTTCTTTTTCCCAGCCAGGCTGCCTGCGATTGCAAGTGTGCCGATGATGGGCAGAAACCGGGCAAAGAGCATCACCAGCCCCAGGCTTACATTCAGAAATACGGTATTCGCATTGAAACCGGCAAAGGCAGAGCCGTTATTGCCGCCACAGGATGAGTAGGCATACAGCATTTCAGAGAAACCGTGGGCACCGCCGTTATTCAGGCTATCCATGACAGAGGGTACTACAGCGGCAAGGCCGCTGCCGACCAGAATTGTAATGGGCGTTGCAAGGCAAACCAGTACCGACCATTTCATCTCATAAGGCTCAATTTTCTTGCCAAGGAATTCCGGAGTGCGGCCTACCATCAGACCGGCAATAAACACCGTCAGAATGGCAAAAGCAAGCATACCGTAAAGGCCGCAGCCCACGCCGCCGAAAATAACCTCGCCAAGCTGCATCAGCAGCATAGTCACCATACCGCCAAGCGGCGTGTAGCTGTCATGCATAGAATTTACAGAGCCGTTAGAAGCTGCTGTGGTGAAGGCTGCCCAGGTAGAGGACGCTGCAATGCCGAAGCGAGTCTCCTTACCTTCCATATTGCCGCCCGCCTGTTCTGCCATTGACATATTGACTGCGCCGTTTTGTGCAAGCTGGGATGTGCCAGCCTGTTCAGTGACGGCGATGCAGCTCAAGGCAACAACCAGACAGAGAAACATTGCCATAAAGATTGCAATACCCTGCCTCTTGTTCTTTACCGCAGAACCGAATGTGAAACACAGTGCCGCCGGAATCAGCAGAATGGAAATCATTTCGATCAGATTGGTAAAGGCATTGGGATTTTCCAAAGGATGTGCGGAGTTGACGCCCATATAACCGCCGCCGTTGGTGCCGGTCTGTTTGATTGCGACCTGGCTGGCCGCAGGACCCATCGGTACGAACTGCTCGGTGACGATCTGTGCATTCGAAACGATTTCGCCATCTACAGTGACGGTTTCGGTGCCTAAGTCAATTACCGCATCCTCAAGGATTTCGCCTTCTGCACTGACGGCAATCGGTTCTACAAGGGATACTGTTTCTGCACTTTTCAGGTTCTGAATCACGCCGCCGCCTACCAGCAACAGAGAAATGACCAGATTCAGCGGGAGTAGGATGTGAACCACAATGCGGGTCATATCCACCCAAAAGCTTCCCAACCCGGAGGATTTCACCTTGATAAAGCCACGGATCAACGCAAATAGAACGGCGATACCTGTAGCTGCGGAAACAAAGTTCTGAACAGTCAGACCTAAAGCCTGAGTGAGATAACTCAATGTGGATTCACCGGAATATGCCTGCCAGTTTGTATTGGTAATGAAACTTGCAGAAGTGTTAAATGCCAAATCCCATTTCACACCGGAAAGATTCTGCGGGTTTCCGGGAAGAACTCCCTGTAGAAGTTGAAGCAGGAACAGAAAAACAAGCCCGATACCGGAAAAAATCATTACACTTACCGCATATTTTTTCCATGTCATCTGTTCTTCTCTGTCTACACGTATAACCTTGTAAATCAGGTTTTCGCACGGTGTCAGAACTTTGGACAAAAAAGTTTTCTCGCCGCTCATGACGTTTTTTATGTATGCGCCCAGCGGAATTGCCAAAACAACCAGAATGGCAAGGTATAAAACATACTGAATCAGGGTACTCATGCCTGATCATCTCCCTTCATTAAAATATAGACATACCACAGCAGCATTGCTGCCGCACATACACCTATGAGTGCAATTAGCATTTGCATAAGATTCATCCTCCTTTTTTGCTGTCCCCAATATCATAAAACCTTTCCTCTAAAAATGGCATTAGTCATCTTTTGTGCGTTTAAAGATGAAATAAAGATTACAACCAACTCAAAAGCCATGCCATAGGAAAGGCGATAACGATCGCACTGATAGAGACACACGCCAAAACAAGTAATGGCATTCCAACAAAGAGGGAGATGAAGCCAAGTAGCGGATGATGCCAAATAAAGCGCTCCGCTTTTGCGTCAAATCTCTGTTCAAATCTTCTCGCCGCATTTGTAATGCTCATAATTGTTCACCTCATTTCTTTCTTGCAAGGCCATAATACCGCTTAAAGTATAATACCGCTTAAAGTATTAAGTGGGGAAAAGGGTTCTGCAATCGAAACTAAGACTGTATAAGTCTTTAAGAAAAAAGAGTCAGCCCCGGAAGAGGACTGACTCATTCATATAATAATTTTGAAATTGTATTTTCGGAAGAGAATGCCCTTGACAAATCTCGTCTTAGAAGGATATGTTTTTGCGGTATGCACGGGAGCACCATTTCCCGAATCCTACATTTTTTGTGGATGATGGCGTGAGCGGCGTGACCTATGACCGCTCCGGTTTTCAAGCGATGCTTGCGGAAATTGAAGCGGAAGTGGCGTTGTTCCTTGGTCATGGTGTCTGAGAACAAAATAATTGGCACAGGCGCATTGTTCCACCGCTGATAGTCCTGCCCACGCAGAAAATCATCCAACAAATCTACGGAAAGTCGCTTCGGATTCAGGATGATACAGCGTGCCTGATCGATCACACGCACGACGGCGGCATGATCCAGTGCTTCCAATGAAACAGGGATGATCCGGAATGTAATTGGTAGAAGAACGCCCAGTGTTTATAATTCCGTCCGTGTCAAGCCGACGCAGAAATATCATTCGTCATAGCAATAGCCCTCCCTGTCTTTCAGTAGAATCACCTTACGATTCTGGCAGAGTGTCTGCATTTTCTGTGGCGCGTCGGTGTGCATGGGGATGACAATTTCCGGGGCTGCCTTTTCAATCACGTGGCGAAGATCATTCGGCGAGGCATGACCACTGGTGTGAAGCTCTGCCCATGTTCCGGTCAGCGACAGAAACTCTGGGATATTGCTGTCCGGCTTTGTTCGGTAGCCGTCCCACATGGAATAGAGCAGAATGCTTTGCTGCGGGTCAAATTGTCGGATAATGCGTTCAAACTGCCGATTGACACGGACAAACATCAACCCGCCTCGCTCTTGAAAGCCTTGAAGAATAACGGAACCGGGAGTATTCAGCTTTGGCATCTCATAAAATGTCGATAGACTACTCCAATGGTCGGAAACCACCTTGACCAGCGTTTTTTGATACTCGTCACAAATGCAGTATTTTCCACGCGGCACTGCCCGCGCCAGCGCAAAAATCCGGTCAAGGTTCGTCGTTGCACACAGAACAAAGACGTACTTGTACTGCCGCAAATACGCTTTCACACGTTTTTGCAGCTCCCACTCTGTCACGGTCTCATATTCAGAACGAGAAACCGTCGTTCCCTCCGTGACAACCACATCGACCTTTCCAATGCGTCTGTCCAGAATCTTGTCCATGACATTGCCGCGCACACCGTGCAGCCGGAAATCGCCGGTATACAACAGCCGCTTGCCATCCGCTTCGATCAGGAACATATAGCTGTCGCACGCGGAATGGTCAATGCAAAACGGTGTAATCTGAATATCACCGATCAAAAGCGGCTTGCCGGGAGAAAAGGCTTGCATGGTTTCAATGCGCTTGCAAAGCGCTTCATTCTTTTTCCCGCCACGCTCTGCGGACAGACGCATGATATCCTTTGCCAGCGCCCCGGCATAAATGGGAATCTCCGGTCGGATACGCAGCATTTGCCCGGTATGATCGCCGTGATAGTGGGTAAACAGTACGGCATCGCAATGTCCGTTCCCATCCGTCACACCCGGAATATTCAGCGGTGCGGAGACGAAATTTGGATCAAGAGATAGCTCGTCACCCATATCCATGAGGATGCGCGTGCTTGTCGTGGAGATTTCGGCAGCAATGCCGCCGATCTGGTGCGTGCCTCGATGAATACAGAGTTTCATCCCCTTCACCCTCTTACACATCTCCGTATAGGATAGAGATACCGTGAAACAGCTTCCAGCCCCGGAGCGCACAACGTTTTCCTATCGTGTTTCTTCTGCCATAAAATCGTCCTCCTGTTTTTGAGGACAGTATAGCAAACCGCCGCGACAACAGGGTGGTAGTGCAAAAAATTATTTGTCTTTTATCTGCTTCATCTGTTCGGCATAAAGACCATAACCCATATATGAGGCATTTGCAACCAGAATGGGGAAGGGATACTTATTCGGCTTAACTTCTTTTAGAACAGCAGGAAGAATTTTGCTCTCTGGATCGTGGTTTGCGAAGAGAAAAATCACTTCCGGGTCCAAGGAACTGATTTTAACATCGTACTGTTTTTCATTAAGGCCGTCTACCAGTCCCAGTCGGCACTTTTGGGAAAATACCAGAGACATGTCCCGGCAGAAATCACTTACTTTTTCCCTGTCACTGAGAAACGCCTGAAAATCCTCCAGATGCTTCTCAATTCCGGCAGTCCCTTTCAATGCACCGTCCCCATATTTGACTTCGATCAGTGCGAGAGAGATTCGGCTGGGGTCTCTTCGTACGGCGCCATTGGACAGCCATTTCAGTGCTACCATGTCAAATCTGGCGTTGCCGTCTGCAAATTCAATGTCGGCTATGTAATAGTCTGTGCCGCTAGAAATTTAGCCGTGGTTATTGTTTTCACGCGCAATTACCTGTTGGAACTCTCGTTCGTATTTGGGATGCTTGTGAAACCACCAGTCCATCGCCTGCTTATAAAAAGGAAGAGATTTGCGACTGCTTCTGCGGGAGATGGATTTCCGCTAAGGCTTGTGGAGCTTTCTATACAGTAGTTAATATCAAAGGATATCGAGAACGAGTTGTTGATTTCCTCAATTTTGAAAATACTCCCTCCACGGTAATAGATATTCACGGAGTCTCCACGAAGCTCCAAGTCTAAAGTATCATCTTTTTTGACGGCCACCAGCAAGGAGGACAGTTCTCCGGACAAGAAAGCGTTTAACATTTTCTTGGAAATCTGTCTCTTTTTCATGCAACTTACCTCCAGCAACTTTTTCTCTTATTATACGATCATGCTACTGAATACACAATCATACCCCAGCGCGTCCGCCAGCTCCACCGCCTCGCCATAGCGAAGGGAACCGCGCTTGAGTTTGCCGGAGAGATTGGGAACGCTGCGGCTCCAGCCGTGTTCATCGGAGAGGTAGTCCACCACCTCTACAAAACCTGAATACAGCGGCTTTTCGTTGTCCAACCCTGCCTGACAGATGCTCATTTCGTAATTTTGGTCTAAACCTGTTTTACGAACACCTGTCTATGGGCGAGTTGTCCCTTTCGCATAACATATTCTATGCCCCCAACGGATATGGTGCGGTACATATAGGTAAAAAGAGGCGCCGGATTTCTATGATGCCGAAGGAAAAAGTCCGTCAATTCACAAAATCAAGAACCCCTTTGAACCCGTCCGCTCCTACCTCTTCTCCACCACGATATGATACCCGGACGCCTTGGCGAGGCGGTTCATGATGGCGAGACCGAGACCTGCGGTATCTGTGCCCTCGCCGATGATGGCATTGACGGGATGGCGATTGAAATAGAGAAGTCCGGAGAAGAGGTTGTGCGCGAAGCTCTCTTTATCCTCCCGATGTCCCCAGACGAAAACAGGAAGTCCCATAGGGAGAAGACGAGCCGTTTCTTCGCTGACGAAGAATCCATACTTCTTATCCGTCTTTTCCGTAAAGGAGAGGATTTCCTCTGTCACCTTCCCCGCCTCTCCCGTATACACGGTGAGCGGCGCAGAAGGCGCATAGTGGCGATACTTCATGCCAGGTGCCTTCGGATGTGCGCCGTCTTTGGCGAGTGCGCTGTCTACCGTCGTCGGTGCGATGGCAGACAGCGCTTCCTTCGTCGTACCGCCGGGTCGGTAGATGACGATCTCATTTCCTTCGATGCCCACCACGGTGGACTCTAGGCCGATCTGGCAGGGGCCGCCGGCGATGACAGCGGCGATACGTCCATTCATATCATGCAGCACATCGTCCGCGGTCGTCGGGCTCGGACGGGTGGAAATATTCGCACTCGGACCTGCTATAGGAACGCCGGCTGCACGGATGAGGGCGCGTGTCGCCTCACTCCTCGGGCAGCGGATGGCGATGGTGGAGAGTCCCCCGGATGTTTCCATCGGGATACAGTCTTTCTTCGGGAAAACAATGGTCAAAGGTCCCGGCCAGAAGGTATCCATCAGCCGCCTTGCGAGCGGACTGACCTCGGCTGCGTACTTCTCCACTTCGGAGGGATCCGCCACATGGACGATGAGCGGATTATCCGAGGGGCGGCCCTTCGCAGCGTAGATCTTTTTCGCCGCACCCGCATCGAGCGCATTTCCTCCAAGACCATAGACCGTCTCCGTCGGAAAAGCCACAAGACCGCCCTCACGAATGATGCGACCGAGCGCCTTTACTTTATCCCTATAATATAGATCATTGACTTCTACTTTTTCAGTCATGCTGCTTCTTCTTTCTGCAATAGATCGCGCGCTCGATATCGCCGTAGTCTTTGATGACTTCGAAATCCTCAAACGCGCCCGTTTCCTTCAAAAGCGAAAGAATCTCTTCCCACTGGTGGATGCCGAATTCCACGGCAAGGAAACCGCCCTCCTTCAGATGTGCGGCTGCCTTCTCAGCGAGGCGGCGGTAGAAAACGAGACCATCCTCTCCCCCATCGAGCGCAAGCATCGGCTCATGCTTCACTTCCTCCTGAAGATGGGCGATATCCTCGCGAGGAATGTAGGGAGGATTTGAAAGGATGCCATCATAGAGCACCCCCTCAGGCAGCGCATCGATATAGTCCCCGAGTGTCCACGCCGCGCGTTCCTCCATCGCAAGCTCTTTCCCATTTTCTTTGGCGACAGCGAGGGCTTTTTCAGAAATATCGATGCCGATCCCCTTCGCTTCCTTGCAATAATACAGGAAGGAGAGGAGGATCGCTCCGCTCCCTGTCCCAAGGTCCGCGACTTCGATCACGCCGTCATTTCTATGGTACTGGATGACCTTTTCCAGCCATGTCTCCGTGTCCGGACGGGGAATCAGGACATCCTCATTCACATGGAAGGTGAGCCCCATGAATTCTTTCTCACCAATGATGGCCGCTGTGGAAATCCCCTTCACACGCTTCTGGATGAAGGACTTGAAAAGTGCGAGCTCTTCCGGATTCACGATTTCCTCGAAATCCGTATAGAGGAAGATCCGCTGCTTGTGAAGAACCTTCGCCAGCAGGAGCTCTGCATCCAGACGCGGCGACTCGATCTCGTGATGCTGGAAATACTGCGTCGTCCACGCGAGCAGGCGCTGGATCGTCCAGAGCGTATTAGCGGCCATTCTCTTCCCCTTCTTTCATGCGGCGCGCCAGATCCTCTTCCATCAGCCGGTCAAGGATCGCGTCCATGTTTCCATTCATGAAATCATCAAGCTGGTAAATGCTCATATTGATGCGGTGATCCGTCACGCGGCCCTGCGGGAAATTGTACGTCCTGATACGCTCCGAACGATCGCCGCTGCCGACCTGATTCTTGCGGTCCGCCGCTTCCTTGCTCTGCGACTCGCGCATCGCCTGGTCATAGAGACGGGACTTCAGGATCTGCAGCGCCTTCTCCTTATTCTGGCGCTGGCTTCGTTCATTCTGGCAGGTGACCACCATGCCCGAAGGCAGGTGCGTCAGGCGGATCGCCGAAGATGTCTTATTGATATGCTGACCGCCTGCACCGGAGGAACGGTATACATCGATACGCAGGTCTTCGCGGCGCACCTCGATATCTACATCCTCCGCCTCCGGCAGGACAGCCACCGTGACCGCCGACGTATGCACACGCCCCTGGCTCTCCGTCTCAGGGATACGCTGCACGCGGTGTACGCCGCTCTCGAATTTCAGGATCGAGTACGCATTCTTTCCTTCGATGGTGCAGGTGACTTCCTTGAACCCACCAAGATCCGTCTCATTCGCATCCGCGATCTCTGCCTTCCAGCCCTTGCGCTCTGCAAATTTCAGGTACATTTTGAGAAGATCCGATGCAAAGAGCGCAGCCTCCTCACCGCCCGTACCCGCGCGGATTTCCAGGATGACATTCTTCCCGTCATTCGGATCCTTCGGGATCAGCATCTTATGGATTTCCAGATCCAGAGCATCCCGCTTCTCTTCATTTTCCTTCAGCTCTTCCTTCGCCAGCTCATGGAGATCGGCCTGCGACTTATCGTCCAGAAGTTCCAGTGCATCCTGGATCCCCTTGAGTGCCTCCTTATATTCTCTATACTTGAAAACGATCTCTCCCAGCTCCGCATGCTCCTTCGAGAGCTCTCTCCAGCGGTTCTGATCGGCGATCACCGAAGGATCGCTCAGCTGATCTTCCAGTGCCATATATCTGGCTTCCATGCCATCTAATTTGCTGATCTGCATTATGCTTTACTCCTGTTATAAATTTGGTCGTTTGTAGTTTGAACATAGGGATGAGTGGCTAGGGATTAGGTGTGACTGGTGACTGAAATCGCGGCGTCGTCATTCTGAGCAGAGTGAAATGCCGTATGTTTGCTCATGCGCAATCAGAACAGTGAGAACTGAGTCGAAGAATCTCGCGCCACGCGGAACCCAGCCCTGAACCCATCAACCTGAACCATAGCCAAAATTTCAAACGGATACTTGAAATATCCATTTCCCCACATACACATCTTTCCTAGTATATCAAAAAAAGGCAATAAAAAACAGGGCTTGCGCCCTGTTCCTTATTCTGCAGATTTACCGTAACGTTTGTTGAACTTTTCGATACGGCCACGAGCCTTACCGAAACGCTGCTGTCCTGTATAGAATGGATGGGATTTGCTGCTGATATCGATATTGATCAGCGGGTATTCATTGCCATCTTCCCATTTTACAGTCTGGTTGGAAGTTGCTGTAGAACGGGTCAGGAAAGAGTAGTCAGCACCGATGTCGCGGAAAACGACTGGATGATAATCCGGATGAAGTCCCTTCTTCAATTGTTGCACCTCATTTCAACTACATAGATAATTCTTTGCTATTATAACAAACGGGATAGCAGAATGCAAGGGACAAATAGAGAAAGTTTAGAGGAAAAGGGAGCGGGTTCAGGGTTTACGGTTCAGGGTTAAGGCTCACAGGTTTCCCATCTTTCGTGAATACCGCATATTTTAAAACTCCGCGGCGCTTCTGATTTTTATCCGCCGCACACCGCCCTACCCACTGACCCCATGGAACCCATAGAGCCCGCTCCCCCTCTTTCATCCCCAATCAAGGGACAGCACATCCCCGGGGCTGACCCTGAACCTTGGACCCCTGAACCATTCTGCTCTTATTTATGCTATAATATGTCCACACTCTATATTATAAGAAAGAAGGTCTATTATGCAGAGACTTGTATCCTACAACTACAAAGGCGAACGCCAGTGGGGCATCCTGTCCGCCGACGGCACTTCCATCTACCCCGCCATCGATCTTGAAGAAACCTACTTCATCCCCCTCGCTGAGACGCTGGGTGATTTCATCGAAAGCGGCGAAGAAGGCCTCCTGAACCTTGCTCACGCGCTCGAAATGAACGGAAAGGACAAAGCCGTCACTCCGATCGCGCTCGCAGACGTCCGTCTCGAAGCCCCCTTCTACCCCAGAAGAAACGTCCTCTGCGTGGGCAAGAACTATCAGGCACACGTCAAGGAATTTGACCAGAACGCCAATGCCAAGAACCCGGAAGATCCGATCTTCTTCACCAAAGCCACCACATCCATCATCGGGCCAGACGAGGAAATCGACAGCCATCCCGCAGTCACCCAGGAAGTCGACTACGAAGGCGAGCTCGGCGTCATCATCGGCAAACGAGGCACGAACATCGCGGAAGAAGATGCGATGAAATACGTCTATGGCTACACCATCATCAATGACGTCACCGCCAGAGACCTGCAGAAAAAGCACCTCCAGTGGTTCCGCGGCAAGAGCCTCGATACCTTCTGCCCGATGGGCCCGACCGTCATGGTCGGTGACTGGCCACTCCCCTTCACCATCTACACGAAAGTCAATGGCAGCCTGCGCCAGGAAGGCACCACCACCGACCTCATCTTCTCCATTCCGAAACTCATCGCGACTCTCTCCGACGGCATGACTCTCCTCCCGGGCGACGTCATCGCGACCGGCACCCCGCAGGGCGTAGGCATGGGCTTCAACCCGCCGAAATTCCTCAAAAAAGGCGATGTGGTAGAGATCAACATCGACCCCATCGGGACACTGACAAATCAGGTGAAATAATATTTCATCAAACGCAAAAGCACGACAATCCAGCAAAGATTGTCGCGCTTTTCTATTGAGGTCAACGAGATAGCGTATCGCCATTTCTAAGGAAACACTGATTCAATCCGTTGTCAGATTGAATCAGTGTTTCCTTGGATAAGGGGAATCCCCGTATCGTCATCCCGAACGTAGCCGAGCAATGCTATTAAGTTAAGCGGCAGAACGTTCTTGGCTCCCCATCGGGGGAGCTGCCCGAAGGGCTTGTGCAAGCGAACTGGATT